>Ga0228535_1000779_pt1 | contig 72563 bp, 73 predicted proteins | sample SJ1metagenome_FD_168457 | JGI IMG/M metagenome (GOLD analysis project Ga0228535, IMG submission 168457) | Enriched culture of PCE-dechlorinating microbial communities from Ithaca, New York, USA - SJ1 | ecosystem: Engineered > Modeled > Simulated communities (microbial... > Unclassified | place...
GACCCAAAGGCGTGGGCGCGCTGTATGTCAGAAAAGGCCTGCGTTTGCCGCCGCTGCTGCACGGAGGCGGACAGGAAAGAGGCGGCCGTTCCGGGACCGAGAATGTTGCCGGTATCGTCGGCCTCGCCGCCGCGCTGGAGGCGGCGGTCCTCCACATGAGGGAGAATGCGGAAAAGATGTCCGCCATGCGGGACAGGCTGATCCGGGGCATTCTGCGCATCCCGGGCGCCCGCCTGACCGGAGACCCCGTCCACCGGCTTCCCGGTACGGCGTCCTTCGTGTTCGAGGCTGTGGACGGGGAATCGCTGGTGCTGCTGCTGGATCAGCACGGTATCTGCGCTTCCTCCGGTTCGGCCTGTTCCTCCGGCTCCCTGGAACCGCCCCATGTGCTGACGGCGATCGGCCTGCCGGAGGACCTGGTCCACGGCTCCCTGCGGCTGACCATCAACGAAGACAACAGCGACGGGGATATCGATTATATGCTGGCCAAGCTCCCGGAGTTGATCGCCCGCCTGCGCGGCATGGCCTAGCGGCCGGGCGGCCGCTTCAGGCGTGCCGGTTCTGGTAACGCGCGCCGGGACCGCGAACAACAGGAAAGGTTGGTGCAAGAACCAGACATGACCGCTACCGGACTCTATCAAGAACTTTTGGCCGAGCTAGAGGCCGGCCGCAGCGCCGTGGTCCTGACCAAAATGAACCCGGGTTCCCCGGATGGCGCGCCGCCGCTCAAGTCGCTGATCCGGGCCGCGGAACTGGCCAAGGAGGAAGGGGCGGGAAGCATGGATCGCAGCCTGGCCCTTGCCGCGCTGGACCGGGGCAGCCTGCGATATTGCCGCGACCGGCAGGGAAATCTGTTCCTGGCCGAACCCTACCTTCCCCAGTCGCGGCTGATCATTTTGGGCGGCGGGCATATCGCCAAACCGCTTTCCGCGTTTGCCGCCCAGTGCGGGTTTTCCGTTACGGTGGCGGACGACCGCCCGGCTTTTGCCAACCGGGAACGTTTCCCCTTGGCCGACAACGTGATCTGCGAAAGCTTTGCCCGCTGCTTCCCGCTGTTAAAGATCAACCGGTCCGCCTTTATCGTGATCGTCACCAGAGGGCACCGGCACGACCTGGATTGCCTGCGGCAGGCGCTGAAGCTGGAGACGGCCTACACCGGCATGATCGGTTCCCGCAGACGCGTGCGCGCCGTCATGGAGCAGCTGGCCGCCGAAGGTTATTCCCGGGAAAGCCTGGCAGCGGTCCGCTCGCCCATCGGGCTGGAGATCGGCGCCCGGACGCCCGAGGAAATCGCCGTCTCCATCCTTGCCGAAGTCATCCAGTATAAGCGGCGCCACACCCAGGCCGATTGGCCTGAGCTGGATAGCGGGGTCCTGGCCGAACTGGGGGAGAAGCGGGAGGATGTCCGGGCGGTCGTCACCGTCATCGAGACCAGGGGCTCCGTTCCCCGGGGGGTCGGCGCCAAGATGATCGTCTGGCCCCAGGGCAAGATCCTGGGCAGCATCGGCGGAGGCTGCAGCGAAAGCGCGGTCATTCAATCGGCCTATGCCGTGATCCGCGACGGCGGCCAGAGGATAGTGGACATCGATATGACGGGGGAAGCGGCCGAGGACGAGGGCATGGTGTGCGGCGGCACCATGAAAGTGGTCATCGAACAATATGTTTAGCGGTCAAAGCCGCCGGTTCCCGCGGGGTGCGCGCGCAGCTGATCAGTTTTGACGCCTCTTGCCCGGGCGTCAAATTTTTTTGTCCCGGGGACTTGACAACAGGCGCTATTCGTGGTATATATGTATTATAGTTAACCACTTAACTAACTAACTAGTTTACTGCAAGGAGGTGGTGGAATTGCCCTTTCAGGACGAACAGCCGTTGTTCCTCCAGCTGGCGGAACAGTTGGAGGAAGGCATACTGTCCGGCGCTTATCCGGAGGAAAGCCGCATCCCCTCCATCACCGAGTATTCGGTGGCCTATAAAATCAACCCGGCCACCGCGCTCAAAGGCGTCAATCTGCTGGTGGAGGCGGGACTGTTGTATAAGAAAAGGGGATTGGGCATGTTTGTGCAAAGCGGCGCCCGGGAAAGGCTGAAAGCGCAGCGGCGGGATCTTTTCTATCACAATTATGTGGAAAAGCTGGTGCGGGAGGCCAGGCATCTCGGCCTCACCGCCGGAGACCTGGCAAATATGATTGAGAGAGGGTTTGCAGATGGCGATTCAAATTAACGATGTGAGCAAGAATTTCCGCGACACCCGCGCCCTGGACCAGGTGACGCTGACCCTGGGCGACGATAAGATCTACGGCCTGCTGGGGAACAACGGCGCCGGTAAAACCACGCTGCTGAGCATTGTTACCGGACGCCAGTACGCCACCGCCGGTACGGTGACGGTGGACGGCGAGCCGGTAGTCAACAATGACCGGGCCCTGGGCAAGCTGTTCCTGGTGGGCGAACAAAACCTCTTTCCCGATGAGATGAAGGTGAGGAAGGCCTTCGACGCGGCCGCCTTGTTCTATCCGGATTTCGACCGCGGCTATGCGGAGACGCTGGCGGAGAAATTCGGTCTCAATCAGAAAAAGAAAATCCAGGCCCTCTCCACCGGTTACGCGTCCATCTTCCGGCTGATCTTAGGGTTATGCGTGAATACGCCCTATCTGCTGTTCGATGAGCCGGTTTTGGGCCTGGACGCCCAGCACCGGGAAATGTTCTACCGCACGCTGCTGGAGAAATACGCGGCGCGCCCCTGTACCGTCGTCATCTCCACCCATTTGATCGCCGAGGCGGCGGACCTGATCGAGCATGCGATCATCATCCGCAACGGCAGGATCTTAAAAGACTGCCCCGCAGAGGATCTGACAGCCAACGCCTATGCCGTTTCCGGCCCGGCGGGCGCGGTGGACGCCTATCTCGCGGGCAAGCGCAGGCTCTCGACCCATGCGGTCGGCGGGCTAAAGACGGCCTCAGTCCTGGGACGGCCTGAGGCGCCCCAGCCGGGGCTGGAGTTTTCCCGCCTCAATCTCCAGGATTATTTCATCAGCCTGATGGAGGAGGAAGATCAGAAATGAACATGAATATCAAACCGGCTTTTCGCTATCAGTTAGGCGGGTATCTGCGCGCCTCCGCCATCTTTTACCTGGTGATGGCGCTGCTGATCAGCGCCTTTGTGATCGGGACCCTGAGCGTCAGCGTTAACGGCGATATCACCCTCAGCTTTATGGGCGGCAGCGCGGCACTGACCGTCTTTATGTTTGTGGCAGGCATTGTCAGCATCCGCAGCGATGTGCGGCTCTGCCTGCAGTACGGCGTTTCGCGCCGTACCGCCTTTGCGGCCGGGCTGCTGGCCGCGCTGTGCGGCAGCGCTCTGCTGGCCCTGGCCACCGGGCTGTTGGTCAGCCTGGCTCAGCTGCTGACGGTTAATCAGGGCAACAGCGTTTTTGCCGACCTCTATCAGATGCTCTATCTCGGTATGGACCTCCGGCAGCTATCACTGGGGCAGCAACTGCTGAGCGCTTTGCTCAACGTCAGCCTGATGATGGCCGCCTGCCTTCTGGGCATGTTCTTTTCCCTGCTGTTCTGGCGGCTGAACAAAATTTGCACCATCATCGTGGCCGTCGCCATCCCCATCAGTCTCAACTTGGCTCCCATCGCCCTCTACCGGGCGGGCGCGGATCTGGCGCCCCTTTCCCACTGGCTGCTGGCCGCCCCTTCTCACCTGGTGCTGTTCATCCTGCCGCCGGCCGCCCTGTTCGGCCTCATCGACTGGCTGCTGCTGCGCCGGGCCAATATCAGGCCGGCCAAGTGAGCCGGCGGCCGTATGCTCCGCCCGGGCAGGGCATACGGCCCCTCAACAGCAGGGGGAAGGGCGGGAGCTGACGATTTTTCCGGAACGCCTTGACAGCGGCAACAAAAGCAGGGGCATGCTCAGGCCGCTCGCATCGGGGGAACAAAAATGGTTACACTAAAGGGTAACGAAGGATGACGGAAACCGCCCGGCTCCGCGCCGGCGCGGCATGAAGACGCTAAAACAGGTTTGATCCTGCCCGATGGGTAAAAACAGATGAATCGGAGGTGCGATATGGCGGAAATTTATCTGGCCGGCGGCTGTTTTTGGGGAACGGAGAAATACCTGGCGTCCATCCCCGGGGTGCAAGCGACGGAAGTGGGTTATGCGAACGGAAACACCGCCGACCCGACCTATGAGGAGGTATGCCGCCAGAACACGGGGCATGCCGAAACCGTGCGCGTGGTTTACGATGCCGAGGCGCTGCCGCTGCCATTCCTGCTGGAATTGTATTATGAATCCATCGACCCGGTTTCCGTGAACCGGCAGGGCGGCGATTGCGGGAGGCAGTACCGGACCGGCGTCTACTTTGTCAGCGAAGCCGACCGGCCGGTCATCGAACGCTCCCTTGCCGCGCTGCAGCAGCGTTATGACCGGCCCATTGCCGTGGAGGTCCGGCCGCTTGCTAATTTCAGCCCGGCGGAGGAGTACCATCAAAAATATCTGGACAAAAACCCGGGCGGCTATTGCCATATCCGGCCGGACAAGTTCGAGCGGGCGGCCAAGGCCCTGGTCAATCCGGCCGCTTATCCGGCCCCGGACCCGGAGCGGCTGCGTCAGGTCCTCACCGCCACGCAATATGCGGTGACGCAGCGCAGCGCCACGGAGCCGCCGTTCCAAAACGAATGGTTTCAGACGTTTCAGCCCGGCATTTATGTGGACGTCACCACGGGCGAACCGCTTTTTGCCTCCGGCGATAAATTTGAATCCGGCTGCGGCTGGCCCAGCTTTGCCAAACCCATTGATCCCCATGTCCTGCGGGAGCAGCCGGATACCGCTCATGGCATGACCCGGACCGAGGTGCGGAGCCGCGTGGGCAACGCCCATTTGGGCCATGTGTTTAACGACGGACCCAAAGAATCGGGCGGAAAGCGTTACTGCATCAACAGCGCGTCCCTGCGCTTCATCCCCAAGGAAGACATGGAGCGTGAAGGGTACGGATATCTGTTGGCGCAATTGGACTGAAGCGACAGCGGGAGCCCCCGCCTTGCCTACGGGCGCTTCTGGCCCGCGCTGTCGGCCAAATCACCCATATCAGCGATGAGGAGCCATGCCGGTACCGGCATGGCTCTTGATTTCTCAGGCCGCCGGGGCGGCGCTTGCGGCATTACGGCCCGGCAACAGGGGTTCTGCCCAGGTTTGTCAGGATTTCGCGGTACCGTTTGGTCGCCGCCTCGCTGGGCGCGCCCTTTTTGCAGAAGCTGAAGCCGGCCAGTTGCCGGTTCACCCGTTCCGCGACCACCCGGCCGTCGGCCAGCTTCGATTCAAAAACAGCCAGCGCCTCCAGAAACCGGCCGTCTTCCCTGGCCCGGTGATAAAACGAAAGCACATGCAGGTAGACGAAGAGATTATAATTGCCGAAGGGGTATTCGGGCTGCATGAATAAGGTGCCGATGCCATAGTGGCAAGGTCCCAGGGGGAGCCGGGTTGTCCAGTGGTCCAGTAAAAAGTCCACGGCTCTGTCCAGGGCAGGCTCCTGATTGAGAAAGCCCGTAAAGCGGAAGGCGTTCAGGGCGGTCAGCGTGGGACCCGGGTTGGAAAATTCCGTTTCCGGGCCTCTGCCGAAGCTGAACTTATTGCAGCGCCAGCCGCCGTCGCCCTGCTGGATCTCAAAAAGATGGGAAAAGGTTTTTTGCAGCCTGCCGTCCGCGGCATAGCCTAAACGGCAAAGCACATTAGCGGCGTTGATGGTATGGCAGGGATAGATGGCGCCGTCGGGGGACAATTTGAATCGCCCGTCTTCCCGCCAGGCGCTGAAAATCAGGCCGGCAACCTCCACCAGCAGGGGATCGGACGGCCCCATCCCCAATTCGAGCAGCAGCAGCGCGCTGCCCAGCGTGGAAAAGGGCCCTCCTTTGGACAGGCGTTTATCCGGGGTGGTCCAGAAATCCCAGCCGTTGTCGTATCGTTTGGCCAGTATCGCCTCAAGATCGGCTTGGTGTTGTTTTACCGCGGTCATCGCGCTACGCCTCCCCGTATTGATATTTCAGTACCCGCATCGCCCTAAGCGTCAGCGCTTTGCTCTGTTCCCCCGGCTGACCGCCGGGAACCAACAGCCGGTCGCTGTTGCAGGTATTCTCCAGCCGCCACCTGCCCTGGTCGTCCTGCTTGGACAAGACGAGGTCCAGGGCCTCGCCCATGCGGCTGTCCCTGACGCCCAGCCCGCTCAGAATATCGAGGATTTCCAGTACGTCGGTCTGATACATCAGGGGGAACCCAAATTTCAGCCAGCCGGGTTTTGAAATCCGGCTCAGCTGATGGCTGCGTTTATAGATGTGGTGGATGAGCAGGAATTCCACCGCCCTGGCGATGGTATCCTGCGCCGCCGGGGTTCTGCGCGTTTCCGGGATGGCGCCGAAAGCCTTGAGCGCCTTCACCACCCCCATATGGCAGGTATGCCTGCCCCAGCATATCTCATAGCGGTCATAGGGCGGCGTCTGGGGGTCGTCTTCAACGCCGTCGTTGAAGCGCAGATAACGGATGAGCCAGCCGACGCTCTTTTGCAGTCGCGGGTCGTCCAGGTAGCCGAGGCGGATCAGGCTCCAGACCATGTTGCCGGTCAGGCAGGGGATGACCTCGCTGATCCTGCCGCCGCCGGTTTTGGCGGCGGTATGCTGCGAAAAGCCGCCCTCCCGCGCTTCCTGGGCATGGGCCAAAACATATTCGCATTGCTCCTGAATCTGGGGGAGAGCTATGGCCCCTGATTCCGCGAGCACAATCAGGGACCACGCCAGCCCCTGGTATTTAGCGGTATAGAACCGGGGATAGCTTTGCAGATACACGGGTTCCCGCTGCCGGCCCAGCAGCTCCGGCACCAGGCCGGAGCGCATGATGTCCCGTTTGGCCTGCTGTACCTCCGGATCGTGTTCAGGCTTGTCCAGAATATCCTTCAGCGCAAAATAGCGCGCCGAGGGGTTGTCCTTTTCCAGCAGCCACCCGGTAGGGTCCGCTTTGAGCAGGGCTTTCCAATCGCCCATCTTCATCCCCCCTTGGACGGTCCATAGCGGCAACAGCGGCGCGGGGCCGGAGAGAACGCGGCATGATCATCAATTACAGCAATTATATCATAAAGCCGTTCAGGGGACAACAGGGTACGCTGCGGCTGATCAGCCAGGTCCCTTGGGCAGTGGAAAAAGGCGTTTCCCGGATATCGTTCCGCCGACCGGCAGGCCGCGGCATCCTTTCCGCCCGCATTTGCCAAGGGGAATCCATCCTGCGACACAACAGGGTTTCCTCGCTGTTGTCAGGGGGTGCGGCATTGCGTGGCAAAATATCAGGAACAGGAAATCTGCTTCTGAAAAACGATTTTTCTTCTTTCCGCCCCGCTTTTTCTTGCACATCTTATTTGCTTTTCCCGTATGCTGGTACTAGGTATGATCATGGGGCTGTTTATGCCGGCTGATGAACCGTTGCCGGCCTGCCCGATTGCTATTGTTTTCATGAACGTAGAGGCGGCCTTTCAGGATTCCGGGCGCACGGGATCGGTCGGATCCCTTGCGGCACAATGTTAAGGTATTACGGTGAATCTTCATAAAGGAGAATGTAAATTGAACATTTACGATGAAAGGAAATATAACACGAGGCCTGCCAATTGGAGTAGTCCTCAATACACTGCCTATAGTCAAAGCGGCGAAGGGAACCGGCGCCTTTGTTGGCCAAACCATCATTGCCGTTCCTGTCCCATGTATCAGTCCGGCTTTGCCGAGATCAAAAGCGCGCCTGTTTATCCGGAGCCTGCGGCTGCGCCGGAGCCACCGTATCAGCCCGGCTTTGCCGAGATCAAAAGCGCGCCTGTTTATCCGGAGCCTACGGCTGCGCCGGAACCGCCGTATCAGCCCGGCTTTGCCGAGACCAAAAGCGCGCCTGTTTATCCGGAGCCTGCGGCCGCGCCGGAACTACCGTATCAGCCCGGCTTTGCCGGGTTCAAAAGCGCGCCTGTTTATCCGGAACCTGCGGCTGCGCCGGAATCACAGCCGGAACCCGGCTCTCCGCAGATTTCCGGCCCCTGGGGTCCGGGCTGCCCGTGCCCTCCGGGACCCGCCGGGCCTGTGGGACCGCCGGGACCGCCGGGACCCCAGGGCCCCCGCGGCGATATCGGCCCTCAGGGCGATCCCGGCTGCCCGGGGCCCATCGGACCCAGAGGGAATCCGGGTCCGGTCGGGCCTCCAGGCCCGCAGGGTCCCCTTGGGCCCAGGGGAGACATCGGCCCCATGGGGTTCCGGGGACCGGAGGGCCTTGAAGGAACGCAGGGCGTAGCGGGCCCGGAAGGGCCCGTTGAGCCGGTTATATTAGGAAAACAAACTGCCTTTTTATTAGCGGCCTGTTAAACCGCTTCGGATTGGGTGTTGATTTCAATGTATTCCATTACTCGGCGTAACTGGTCGGCAACCTTAAACTTTACGCTGATATTGCCGTTCTCATGTACCTTGATATGGTCTACAAGCTCAATCAAAACCTCTCTTGTCAGCTTGTCGATGTTTTCAAACTTCTTGAAGATTATAAGGCAAGGGCTTTCGGCGTTTATGCCGTTTTGAAGTTCGGCCCGTTCCGCGTTCAGATTATCCAGCACCGTATTGATGGCGGTTATCTGTCGCTCGTAATCTTCGCTCATATGTCGGTAGTCACTGTGGGTAATTTCTCCGTCTTTCCAATCCTGATAAATGGATTGCTTGTAGCGCATGACTTTGGCGAGTTCCTTTTCTTTGGCTTCTATCAATGTTTCAAGTCGTATGGACTGGCTCTTTTGAAGCGGAGCCGTGTTGATGTAGGTAAGCGTATTGGCATAGTGTACCGCAAGATATACCTGTTGCTGAATGGCGTAAAGGACAGCCGCTTCCAGCCTGTTATGCTTGATGGCATGTTTTGTACAAGCTGTTTTTGACTGGTCTTTGTAGGTGCGGCAGAAATAGTACACTGTGCCTTTTACTTGGCTCCGACTCATAGACTTGCCGCAATCGGCGCAACGGAGAAAGCCACTGAACAGATAGAGCTTCTTTTTCTGCGGAGCGGTGCGGGTATCACGCTTTAATAATTCCTGCACTTTCTCAAATATTGGCCGCTCTATGATCGGCTCATGGGTATTCTCCACGACATACCATTCACCTTCGGGAACTTGTTCCTGCGTATGTATCTTGTAGCTTTTCACCCGCTGGCGGCCCTGCACCATATCCCCGACATACAGGCGGTTTTTCAAAATGTCGCTTACCGTCTTTGCACTCCATAACGGTTTTTTGTCTGCATGTGGGTTCTGATAGTTCAAGCCCTTGCTTTTCTTGTACTCCGACGGGCACAATATACCGTGTCCGTTCAGATTGTGTACAATGGCGTTTTTACTCATGCCGTCCAGAAACCATGTGTAGATATTCCGCACGACCTCGGCGGCTTCCTCGTCGATGATTAAAGCGTGCTTATCCTTGGGGTCTTTCAGGTAGCCATAAGCCGCAAAGCCGCCGATAAACTCTCCATTGCGCCGCTTGTAGTCAAATACCTGCCGTATCTTCTTTGAAGTCTGATAGCAGAAATTATCATTGATAACATTGGTAATCGGCACAATGAGATTGGAAATGCTGTCGGGGTTTAAGTAGCTGTCAATTCCCTCTGCCAAGCTGATAAACCGTACATTCATCTGCACAAACAGGTTTTCAATCAGGCTCCCCGCATCTGTATAGTTACGGGAAAGGCGGGAGAGGTCTTTGACGATTACACAGTTTACCTTTTTGGCGTATATGTCGGACAGCAGCCTTTGAAAATTCTCCCGGTTGGTGTCCGTTCCGGTGTAACCATCGTCCACATACGGCGGCTGGACGCTTTCAAATTCGTCCATGTGCTGTTGGTAGTAATCATCAAGCAAAGCCTTTTGGTTGATAACGCTGTTGCTGTCGTCCTTGTCTTTGCCCTTGTTTAAGTCCTCTTTGGATAAGCGGATATATTCACCAAGTTTCCAGCGTACAATATGAGGCGCTGATATTTTTTCCTCTAAACGCCTGTTTTTGGTTCGTGCCATGTGTCCTCCTTCCCATCACATTACACCTATATTATACCATTTCGGCGTAATGCGAACAATGTTGTCGCGGCCTGTAAAGCCAGCTTACAGGCCGCTTTTCTTGCGTTTGAGGAAGTCGGCAAACACATCTTGAAGGGCGGGGGCGTCCTCTGAAAATTCCAGTTTTACGCCCATATCGCCCACACGAAAACAGTAAGGATTTTTCACCGCCTCTATAATTCGCGCTGCTCTCTGCTCCTGCGGCACAGTGTTATCAAAGGTAAAACCGCTTACGTCCACCAAATCATCTTTATTCACGGCTTCTATATCGACGTTTGCCAACTCCGCGATTGGTATACGTTTCTTCATACATAATCGCCCCCTCCTTCCATGTATATGAATTGCGCGGATTGTCCTATGAAGAAATAGCAAGAAACAACGCGAAGGTTGTCCCTTGCTGTACCTCCACAGAAAAACTTCGGGCCAAGTTGCCCCGAAGTTAATAGGGGCTGTTCTGGTGGTGCTGTTCGGCTTCCTCGATACCGCGCATATCGAAAACGTAGTGAAGTTCTCCCACAACGCGCTTAATATCTTCGGGAGAGAAGCCGCAGTTTTCCATCGCGTAGATGACATAGCCACGGCAAGCGCCGTTGCTCCATTGCTGATAGAGTAATTCCTGTAATTCCTTATCCATAATAAAACTCCGTCCATCAAGTGGGGAGTGTGCCGCGCCGTTATGTATCGGCCTGTCGTAAGACAGAAAGAAACGGCGCGGCACTCCCTTTATATAAAAAAACGACGGCCCGGACGGGCGGCGGCAACCGCCCTCATAGGAATTTCACCTCGCCCCATGCTTATAGCGCGGCGGTCAATGCTGTGAAGCGTTCAAACCGCAAGTATCTTTAATCCATGCGTGAGATCGTCGCCCGGCAGACCTGCCATAGTCTGCTTGCCGTAGTGATATTTTTCGCTCGTATCGTCCCTGGGCCGATAATCATGGCGTACCCTGCGGCTTGGCTCCCTCACGCATTGAACGTATCCGGGTTATCTCGGTATGAAATTGTCAAGGTTCGCTTGAATTTTATCCGCGCCATGCTGAACAATCCGCGCGTGCTGTTCCTTGACGAGCCGACAGCCGGAATTGACCCCAAAAACGCCCGCATACTCAAAGACATTATCAGCGAGTACCGCACAAAAGGTGGAACTGTATTTTTGACTACCCTTGGCGTTCTCCCGAACTTTTGGGTGGTAAAGGGGATACTGCTTGAACTGTTCCCGATAGAAAGCAGCGCCAATTTGAGCTTCCCCACATATTTGGCTATCGGGGCGGGATATAACCTTTACTGCTTTGTACCCATCGAACACGGCGCGGGTTTTGGCATAATCAACCGTCGCCGCCATCAGGTCGGCGTTGGTATGCGCCGCCGTTTCAATGGTCTTGATTTTATCCGAAAGGGCATGAAACCGGTCTGCGGCATCCGTCGCTCTTTGCTCCAACTGCTCATACTCCAACAGGTCATTTTCCTGCAAATATTGGAGCGTCGCCGCCATTTGCTTTAAGTTGAACACCTTGGCCCATCGCTCATACGCCGGGCCTTTTCCGGTTCTCATACGGGATTGAATATTTATTATCAGGTTGACCTTGTGGGCAGTTCCAGCACGGCCCTTCGATGGAGCGGCCCGGCCCTCAATAACAGCCTGAATATCCTCCTGCCCGTAGCCCTCTCCCAGCGTGGTGGAACGGAGCCGGGTAAACCGTTCCTGCCCCTCGGCCCGGAAGCTGAGAACACCGCCGCGTCCGTGTTTTACCTCAAAGCCGGCAGCGGCCATAGCCTGTAAAAAAGCGTCCATATCCGACGGCTTTTCGGCAAGGCAAATGTCAATCTGCGCCTTTAGGCGCTCCTGAAAGGTCAGCGGCTTATTGCCTCCAAGCCATTGTCCGTAATGCTTGTATTGCCCTTTGCTGTGTTGTTTGGGGTGTTTGATATAGGACAGGCCGTTTTCAAGGCAAACACGGTCTGAAAGCCGCCGCAGGGCAAAAGACGAGTTCCAGAAATTACGGAATTTCCTTGTACAGTCAAGGGACGTGGAATTAAAGTAAACGTGATTATGGATATGCTTGCGGTCAATATGCGTGGCGACGAAAAAGGCGTGCTTGCCCTTTGTCCAGCGCATGGCCGTTTCATAGCCTGCCCGGTTGGCTTCCTCCGGCGTAATTTCACCGGGAACAAACGCCTGCCGGATTTGATAGCATAAAACATCCGCGTCCTTTTTCTGCTCCCGGCCTGTGACAGCTTTGTATTTTGCCTTTGAGAGCAGAAATTCCGCGTCGGCGGTTTCCGGGTCACACTGATAAGCGGAGATCCATTCGCCTTGCTCTGTTTTCTCCGGGTTCTGCCCATAGTCGAAACGGTCGGAGAGGGACTGCGCGATAGTTACCCCCTTGCTGATATGGTGCGTTATCAGGCGCGTGGTTGCCATGCGTAACCCCCTTTCATAATGCTGTTATTCACTTCGGGCCAAGTTGGCCCGAAGTTCCCCCGGCCCTCTGCCGGGGAAATTGAAAAGCGGGCCGCATGGCCCGCTTCTGCATATCACTCTTACTTTCAGCACGTCACAAATTCTTTCAGGGAATCGTTCAAATCGGCCATCCTGTCTATAAACCACTCTATAACGCGCCGGATACCGAAAGGGGAAATCAGGAAGCCGATCACAATAAGGCCGACGCTGCTGTAAACCGAGTAGCCGGTAGCCAGCATGATGATACCCGCCCCGGCAATCAGGACGGCGGCAGCTGTGCATATCCATTCGGAAATTGAAAAGATAAAGTATAGAAATGCGACGGTTATGCTCAACACGACAATGAACGGTATCGCAAGGATTTTAAGTATAATCTTCATAGTCAAAACCCCCTTTCACGTTTTGTTCTACCTATATTTTACCACCCGTAGAAGGGGATAACAATGTTGTCGCGGCCTTGCGAATCTTGTCCCTGCACTTCGGGCCAAGTTGGCCCGAAGTTATTTTTTGGGCGGTACAAATTTCAGCTTTATTCCGATGCAGCCGTTTCCGTCCTCTAACACGGCGCCGCATCATTGACTTTCCGTAAGGACAATAATATGCTACATAATGTCAGGACAAAAAGTGAGGTGATGATTTGAGTCCGCGTACAGGAAGGCCCCCATCTGGTAATGCGCGGCGGCAAAAGGTTGAAACAAGAATGAGGAACGAAGAACTTGAAAAGCTGGACTACTGCTGCAAAATTACAAAGATGTCGAGGTCGGAGGTTATACGGGCCGGTATTGATTTAATCTACACCAACCTGTGTAAGCTCAAAGAAAAATGACAGGGACGGCGCTCACTCTGGAAAGTTACACGCCGCCCCCCGCCGACAGATGCCCGAAAGCAAATGCAGCGTAAATATTATACTACGCGGGGCAAATCCTTTCAAGGCATTGTCGGGAATAATGAAGAAAGGATGATATTATGTCGAGTGTTTTAGAAGAATTTGCCCGTGGCAATATCAGCCCGGAGCCGCGCTTTTTCAAACATGGCTCACATTATGGGCGCACAATGCAAACGCTGTCGGACAGCGAAGAAAAATTGCTGGCCGCTCTAAGCGGAGAGCAAAAGGAAGCATTGGAAAAGTTTATTGACGCGCAAGCGGAGATTAGCCTGCTTCTCCGACATGATCTCGTTGATTTTATCGAACGGCACAACCACGTCGTCGGGGGCGGGAATGTCAAAGGGTGTGGGCGGTTCAAGCCCATCGTCGCCTATGTCGTACAAAGCGGCCTTACCCTCTTGGGCGAGTGCCGCCACTTCCTCGGCGTCCATTTCAGGGGCGGGGGCCTCCGTAACCGGTGCAGCTTGCTCTTTTTCCGGCGTGACTTTCATATCATCCGGCTTGTCTGGTTCATTTTTTGCCATGCGATTTACCTCCTTCATCAAAAATGGCAACAAAAAAGGGCCTGATTTTTCAATCAGACCCGGCGGGGATGTAGCATCCCTCCCTTCAACTTCGGGCCAACGTGGCCCGAAGTAGCGGCTATCCATACAGAAATACCGCCATGCTTGTCCAATAGGGCGGTATCCTGTGTAATGTGATAGCTCATATTTTATTTTGGTATTCCCTTATCCCGCATGGAATAAGGATTTTTGCAGTTTTCCTTAAATAACGGGTTCAGTTGGCCCCATGGGTCCGGAAGGGCCGATTGGGCCTTCGGGTCCCGAGGGGCCGCAAGGCCCGAAAGGCTGTCCCGGGCCGGAAGGCCCCCAGGGGGAAAGAGGCTATCCCGGCCCCATCGGCCCCCCCGGCCTCACCGGGCCCGCGGCTATCCTGGCAGGCGCGCAGTATGGTCTGCTCTATCCTGCCGGGCAGAACGAACGTCTTTTCTCATCCGGCGAAATCCTGCGGTTTAATACGGAGATAACCAGCGGCATGCCGCATATATCCTATCATCAGGCGACAGGCTTGTTCCTGCTGGCAAAGACGGGTAAATATGTGGTCGCTTCCACGTTTTACGCCGCGGATCTGAACGGGGGGGAGAAGACGCAAATCCATGTGGTGCTGAACGGCAGGATCATCGTCTCTCATGATCTCATCATAAACCCGGGCCACCCTTTGCCGTTCCTGTTCACCGACGTCATCGAAGTCAGTCAGGCCAATTCGGAACTGAGCATCTTGAACAGCGGGGCGGAGCTGATATTCAGCGGGCTGGCGCAAGTGGTTGCGAATATAACGATTTGGGGGCTGGTATGACGGGTTAAAAAGTCAAACAATGCGTCCTGTTTGCCGGTTTCCGCAGCGACGACGGACGCCGCTATGCCTCAGGCGGCGCTTGCCTGCGGTCTTACCGCAGCCGCCCTTGGTTACAGCAATGGACCCCCTTCGCCATGAAGGCGGGTCCGTTTTATTCCCGGCCGCCGGGGCCCGCCGTGATTTCCCCATGGGTTTTACCGCCATGGTCTTTTCAGAAGCACATTTCCTGTTCTTAATATTTCTAAGAAGTTAGGGCATGTCTGCACACTAACAGGTAGACAATCATATCCTGTTAATGGATGGGTGCCCATTCCACAATTTACTAAGAAAGGACAGTATGATATGCCGAAAGACTACTATGATTATGGAAATTACCCAAACATGCCCCGAGAAAATTATGACAAAAACGCTGATGCGGAATACGACGATCCGCAAGAAGGCTATGGCTACCATTCAGCCTGCAGACCGCCCGTATACCCGCATTGCCCTCAACCATGCCCTCCTGGGCCTCCCGGACCTCCCGGACCGAAAGGACGTAGGGGCGACCCGGGCTGCCCCGGCCCCAAAGGAGATATCGGTTACCCCGGCCCCCAGGGTTACGTTGGACCCTTGGGGCCAGAAGGCCAGAGAGGACCCAGAGGCCCTCAGGGAGAAAAAGGCGACAAGGGAGATCCCGGCTGTCCGGGTCTGGTAGGCCCCCGGGGCCCGGCCGGTCCCATCGGTCCGCAAGGGCCTCAGGGAGTAAGAGGGGACATCGGGCCCCAGGGCGATCCCGGCTGTCAGGGGCCGATGGGCACCAGAGGTAATCCCGGACCTCCCGGACCCCAGGGTATCCAGGGTCCCATCGGGCTTCGCGGGAACACCGGTCCTGCCGGTCCTCAGGGACCCGCCGGCCCCGACGGGCCTCCCGGACCCCGGGGCATCCAGGGACCCATAGGCCCCCTGGGACCTGAAGGGCCTGTCGGCCCCACCGGGCCGCAGGGACCCATCGGACCCCAGGGCTGTCAAGGACCCGAAGGGCCTCAGGGCGACATCGGTCCCATCGGACCCACCGGACCTGAAGGACCCACCGGACCTGAAGGACCTACCGGGGCTGAAGGACCCACCGGGGCCGAAGGACCTACCGGACCTGAAGGACCCACCGGACCTGAAGGACCTACCGGGGCTGAAGGACCCACCGGGGCTGAAGGACCCACCGGACCTGAAGGACCTACCGGACCTGAAGGACCTACCGGGGCTGAAGGACCCACCGGGCCTGAAGGACCCACCGGGCCTGAAGGGCCTACCGGGCCTGAAGGACCCACCGGGCCTGAAGGACCCACCGGGCCTGAAGGACCTACCGGGCCTGAAGGACCCACCGGGCCTGAAGGACCTACCGGGCCTGAAGGACCCACCGGGCCTGAAGGGCCTACCGGGCCTGAAGGACCCACCGGGCCTGAAGGACCCACCGGGCCTGAAGGACCTACCGGGCCTGAAGGACCCACCGGGCCTGAAGGACCTACCGGGCCTGAAGGACCTACCGGGCCTGAAGGACCTACCGGGCCTGAAGGGCCTACCGGGCCTGAAGGGCCTACCGGGCCTGAAGGACCTACCGGACCTGAAGGACCTACCGGACCCACGGGCGCTGACGGCGTCGACGGTATCGGCGCGATCATCCCCTTCTCTTCGGGTCCCATTGTCACCCTGACAACGGTTTTGGGTGGATTGGCCGGCGTTCCGGCCGTGATCGGCTTTGGCACCAACAGCGCGGCTTTGATTGTGGGCGGGCTCATCAACACGATCGGCCTGACCAACGTTTCCTTCTCCATGCCAAGAGCCGGCACCATCACCTCGATAGCCGCCTATTTCAGTGTTGGAGCGGCCGTGGCCCTTGTCGGGAGCCAGGTTACCATCTCGGCACAGCTTTACAGCTCGCCCACGCCGAATGACAGCTTTGCCCCGATTCCGGGAGCTGTGGTAGCGCTGTCTCCGCCTCTTAGCGGGCTGGTTTCGATTGGCGACAATGTCAGCGACATCACTACGGGGCTCTCCATCCCCGTAACAGCCGAAACCCGTCTGTTGATGGTATTCTCGGCCGCCGTTACCGGCGGTGTCGACGTTGCAGCCATCGTCAGCGGTTTTGCCAGCGCGGGCCTTGCCATCTCGTAAGGCCGGACGCCGCGCAGCTTAAACGGGCGCCAGAATCTGGCGCCCGTTTTACATGGCGGCCCGGCAGGCGCAAGAAAGCGTTGAAATATTCCGTATTGCCAACCCGGTTTTATATGATATACTATTGATCAAAAGAAGCGGACGGCGGGTGAAGAGATGGGAGCCCGGTATATCAATCTCACCAGGGACAATGTGGAGCAGGAGCATTTGTGCTGCGCCATTGCCGATAAAAAGCATCAATGCGGCGTTGTGGCGAAAAGGGCCTGGCTGAAACAGCGGCTGGGCGAGGGGCATGTGTTCAGGAAACTGGCGGCCCAGGGCAAGGTGTTCATCGAATACGCGCCCCTTGACACGGCCTGGGTCCCCATTGTCGGCGACAGTTATCTGTATATTTATTGTCTGTGGGTTTCCGGCAGCTTCAAAGGCCAGGGCTATGGCAAAGCGCTGCTGGAATATTGCATCGCCGACGCGCGGCAACAGGGAAAGTCAGGAGTCTGCGCAATCAGCGCCAAAAAGAAAAAGCCCTTCTTGTCCGATAAAAAGTTCCTGGAAGCCTTCGGCTTCACCACGGTCGACGCCATCGGCGACGAATACCTGTTATTGGCCCTGTCCTTTGACGGAACAAAGCCTCGCTTTACGGAGCAGGCCAAACAACAGCGTATCCACGGAGAGAATCTGACCGTTTACTACAGCCCGCAATGTCCCTATATCCCCAATTGCCTGGAGCAGATTGAAAACTATTGCAAAGGCCAGGATCTGCCCCTGGACTTGATCGCCGTGGACTCCTTGGAAAAGGCGAAGGCCCTGCCCTGCGTTTTTAATAATTGGGCCGTGTTTTACCGCGGCAAGTTCGAAACCGTGCATTTGTTAAACGAGGGCTACTTAAAGAAAATGCTCGCGCAATAGCATTCCCGGGCCATCCTGATCAGCATAGCAGGAACAGGACCGCTAACGGTCCTGTTCTTTTGGCCGCTTATAGCGGGCGGCGGGACCGGGCCCGCTCCGGTCTAAGCAGGGCTTTAGCAGGCACTATCCCATGAATAGGGAATATGTTTGCAAGCCGGCCGGAGATGTGCTACAATGGCATCACGAATTTTTCCGGTCCACGTGGGTTTTACCCTGGTTTTAACGAGTAGAGCTTCTGTTTTCTGCACAATATATCGTTTAGGAAAAAGGAGGTTGTGGCATGGCATATCAAATCAACGACGATTGCATCAGCTGTGGCGCTTGCGCCGAGGAATGCCCGGTCAGCTGCATCAGCGAGGGTGAAAACAAATACCATATCGACGAGGATATCTGCATCAGTTGCGGCGCCTGCGCCGAGGTTTGCCCGGTGGACGCGCCCCACGAGGCCGACTGACAGCGCTGCCGGATGCATGCCGCATGAAAAATAACGCCGTAAAAACGGCGTTATTTTTATCGTGAGTGGACGGCCCCCGCCCCGGCCCGGCGGAGCCGCCGCCAGACGGCGGAAGCTCAGGAGAATTTCAGGCTGATATCCAGGGCGCGGACGCTGTGGGTCAAAGCGCCGATAGAGATAAAATCCACCCCGGTCCGGGCCACCTGCTTCAGGTCTTGGTCCCCCATGTTGCCGGAGGCCTCGGTCAGCGCCCGCCCGGCGATGCGGCGCACCGCCGCCGCCATCTGTTCAACGGTCATATTGTCCAGCATGATGATGTCCGCGCCGGCCCGCAGCGCCTCGTCGATCTGGTCAAAATCCGCGGTCTCCACCTCGATCTTCAGCGTATGGGGAATGCTCCGGCGCGCCGCCGCCACAGCGGGCAGAATGCCGCCCGCCGCCACGATATGGTTGTCCTTGATCAACACGCCGTCCGACAGCCCCAGGCGGTGGTTGGCGCCGCCGCCGGCCCGCACCGCGTATTTTTCCAGCACCCTGAGGCCGGGCGTTGTTTTCCGCGTATCGATGATCCGCGCCCGGGTTCCTTCGATGGCCTGCACCGCCTGGGCGGTGCAGGTGGCGATGCCGGATAGGCGCTGCAGCAAATTGAGGGCGGTGCGCTCGGCGGTGAGGATGGAGCGGGCCGGCCCTTGGATCTCGGCCGCCACGGTCCCGGCGGACATCCGCTGCCCGTCCTCGGCCAGCATGACCACGGCGATCCGCTCGTCCAGCCGCCGGAACACCCGCTCCATGATCTCAAGGCCGCAGACCACGCCTTGCTCCTTGACGAGGAAATAGCCGCTGACCAGGGCGTCCTTCGGCACGCAGGCCTCGGTGGTCACGTCGCCGTAGCCGATATCCTCCGCCAGCGCAATATCGATGATCCGGTCGATCTCCTGCTGGTACATATCAATCCTCCCTGTAATGCGCGCCCGCGCTTTGTTCCCGTTGCAAGGCGGCGCGCAGAATTTCCGCGGCAACCGCGGTCATATTATAGGCCTCCAGCCGCTCCTTGTCATTAAGAACGCATTGATCCAGCTGCTCAAGCACGGTTTCCAGCTGCCGGAGCCCTGCCAGCAGCTCCTGCCGGCGCCGGATGATGCCGCCGCTTTGGCCCATCACGGCGCGGATCCGCTCCCTGATTGCGGGATCAGGCTGCAGCCGTCCCCTGCCGTTCTCCCAGGCCGGGAGACAGTCCGCCGGGTCGGGCAGGGGTCCCTCCGCCAGGCCGGAAATATGCCGGGCGGCCCTGCGGCCGAATACCAGGCATTCCAGCATGGAATTGGAGGCCAGGCGGTTGGCGCCGTGTACGCCGGTGCAGGCCGCCTCGCCGCAGGCGTACAGTCCCGGCAGCGTGGACATGCCGTTCAGGTCCGTGGCGATGCCGCCCATCATGTAATGCTGCACCGGGCAGACGGGGATATAGTCCCGGGAAATATCGATGCCGCGCTTCAGGCATTCGGCGTAGATGGTGGGAAAGCGGGCCGAGAGGTATTCGGCCGTGTGGCGGGTGATGTCGAGATACACATGATCGACGCCGCTTTTGTGCATTTCTGCCGCAATGCCCCTGGCCACGATATCCCGGGGAGCCAGCTCGGCCATGGGATGCTGGTCCGCCATAAAGCGCCGGCCGCTGCCGTTCAGCAGCACCGCGCCTTCGCCCCGCAGCGCTTCGGAGATGAGAAAGGCGCGGCTTTCCGGGGTGTTGCTGTAGAGCCCCGTGGGGTGGAACTGAACGAATTCCATATGCTTCAGGGCGGCTCCGGCCCGCAGGGCTGCGGCCAGGCCGTCCCCGGTGGCTACCGAGGGATTGGTGGAATGGGGGTAGATCTGGCCGATGCCGCCGGTGCAGAGGATAATGCTGCGGGCCAGGATCAGCCGGCAGCCGTCCTGCTCGATCAGGGCTCCCACGGCCCGGCCCTCCCGGGTGAGGATGTCCACCAGGAAAGCGTTTTCCATCAGGGTGATGTTGGGGCGCTGGGCAGCCAGGGCAGCCAGGGTTTTGACGGTTTCCCGTCCGGTGGCGTCGCCGTGGGCGTGGACCACCCGGCTCAGGCGGTGCCCGCCCTCCCGGCTGATCTGCAGGTCGCCGTCCGGGTTCAAGTCGAAGGGCACGTTCAGCTCCACCAGCGTCGCGATATCGCCCGGCCCCTCGTCCACCAGCACGCGTACCGCCTGCTCGTCGCAAAGCCCGGCGCCGGCCGCGATGGTATCCTCAAAATGCAGCCGGGGCCGGTCCCCTTTGGCGACAGCGGCGGCAATGCCGCCCTGGGCCAGCCAGGAGTTGGAGATGTCGATGCCTTCCTTGGCCAGGATGGCGCAGCTTAAGCGGCTGTCCAGATTCAGCGCCGCATACAGCCCGGCGATACCGGCGCCGATGATCAGCGCATCAAAGCGGCGCGTGCCAATGATCGGGGCACTGCCGTTCAGCAGATAACGTCTCATGTTGTCACCTTCCTCCGCGGGGCGGCTAACAGGCTGCCACCATGCGCTCCAGGCTGGTCCTGGCGCCGTTGATCTCGCGCTCTGTCAGCCGGATCTCATAGACGCCGTGCTCCAGGCTGTACAGCACATCCGCCAGGCGCGTTTTCTTCATATTCGGGCAGAACAGACGGGCGGACAGCAGGAACACCCGCTTGTCCGGGGCGATCTGCCGCAGGCGCTCCACCACGCCCATTTCCGTGCCGATAATAAATTCCCGGTTGGGAGACTGCTGGACATACTGCAGGATCTCCGCGGTGCTGCCGGTAAAATCAGCGCTGTCCAGGACCTCGGGCCGGCATTCCGGATGCGCCAGCACCAGCGCTTCGGGATGGTCCTTGCGGGCCTGGGCCACGTCGGCTGCGGAAAGCTGGTTATGGGTGGGGCAAAAGCCCTTAAACAGGATAAACTCCTTTTCCGGCACCCGGGCGGCCACATAAGCCCCCAGGTTCCGGTCGGGCACGAAGATGATGCGGCGCTGGGGCAGGGCCCGGGCGATGCGGATGGCCGACGAGGAGGTACAGCAAATATCGCATTCCGCCTTGACGGCGGCGGAAGAATTGACATAGCACATCACCGCCGCATCGGAATGTTGTTCCCTGAGTTCCCGCACATCCTCCGGCGTTACCATGTCCGCCATGGGGCAGCCGGCGTCCGGGGCCGGCAGCAGCACGGTACAGTGGGGATTAAGGATCTTCGCGCTTTCCGCCATAAAATTCACGCCGCACAGCACGATGATGGGACGGCTGGCCTGCTGCGCCCGGCGGGCCAGCTCAAAGGAGTCGCCCACATGGTCGGCAATATTCTGGATATCCATGGTCTGATAAAAATGCGCCAATATCAGCGCGTCCTTTTGCTTTTGAAGCGCTCTGATTTGCTCCGCAATGCTCGGCACCGCAGCATCCTCCTCCGTATCTATAGTAAAAATGATTCATTATTCGTCAATTTTGCTACTTAATTATAGTCTCTTTGTCATTCTTTGTAAAGTGTGGGAAAATAGTTTGCCGGCAGCAATATCGGACGGAGCAAACCCCGGGCCGGTCAAGCTGCGGCTTGTGAAACAGGTGTGGGCGCTAAGAAGCGGGTTGCGTCCGGAGGGCCTGCTGTGCGGAACAGGCGCGCCCGCCGCCTATTGCCTGGAAAAAAGGCCGTAGACAGCGCCGGAAATATTTTGCGGCGCCGATTTATGCCAGGGCCCGGCAGGGCGGGGAACTTTTTAAAAAATCCGCCGCCCTGCCGGAAGGTTGCCGTCCAGGGGTGGTATTTACGGCCGGTTCATGATATTATGTAACGAAAAAGACCAATGTAATCGATGAAGCTTTGCCCGGAACAGAAACAACAGGGATAACAAACGAAAGACGAATTCCGGAGCGGAGCTGATCATCAATTACCGGAAAACGGCCGGCGGAGCATAAAGCCCGCTTTGCGCCGGCGTTTCAGGCAACCGCGGGGAACTCCGCTCCCGGCATGATCAGCCCATCAAGCATAAAAATATAAAATGAAAGGGGATTATTTGATGGAACAACCAGCTAACGCCTTGCATGAACAGACCGCCAGCCAGGAATTTACCGCCGAGGATATTGAAAAAAACAAAGTTGTCTCAGCTTTCGCCTATTTGCTGTTCTTCCTGCCGCTGATCGTCTGCCCCGGCTCGCCTTTCGGGAAATTTCACGCCAACCAGGGGCTGCTGCTGCTGATCGTGTGCGTTGCCGGCAGCATTATCCTGAACCTGATCCCGGTCGTGGGCTGGATCCTGCTGCCGCTGTTTTCCGTATTGGTGCTGGCCGTCGCCATTATGGGCCTGGTCAACACCCTGAACGGCAAGGCCAAGGAACTGCCGCTGATCGGCAAATACCGCATCCTGAAATAAACGCCGCCTACTTGGCTACAAAACATATCGGTTGCACGGAAGATCATCCGGATCCCTGTCCGGATGATCTTTTGCTATCGCCGGGCCCCCCCCCCCGCGCGGTCTGCCTGACGGGCGGGAGCAGGCCCAAATAGCTTGATCTTGAAAAACAGGCCGCCCTTGGGTATACTGGCGGTAGAGGGCGCCGGCAGCCGCCGCGGAGAAAGCGGCTGCCCGACGCTGAAAAAAGCGATACGGGAGGGATCAAAGTGCTGTTTATTTGTTATCCGCAATGCAAAACCTGCCAAAAGGCGCGGCAATGGCTGGACGAACGCGGCGTTCGTTACGAGCTGCGCAATATCAAAACGGACAAGCCCGCCGCCGGCGAATTGCAAGCCTGGCAGGCCCGGAGCAAGCTGCCCCTCAAACGCTTCTGGAATACCAGCGGCCGGCAATACCGGGCGCTGGGCATCAGCGGAAAATTGCCGGAGCTCCCGGAGGAGCAGCAGCTGGCGCTGCTGGCCAGCGACGGCATGCTGGTGAAAAGGCCGCTGCTGGTAGCCGAGGACTGGGTATTGGTGGGCTTCAGGGAGAGCGAGTGGCAGGAGCGGCTGAGAGAATAACCTGACGCTGTGCCGCCCCGGCGGTCTTGGTGAGTAAGTCACGGATAATTTTTGTCAATTAATTATAATAGTTATCAATAGATATATAGAACACTCCGCTTGGGCGGGGTTCCCGCTTTTCAGCGCAAAGCCGCCGGGCGTCCGGTTCCGCCGGGACGCAAGGGCTGCCTGAAAAAGATTATCCGGACACATGGAGATAAAATAAACGATAAAGGGGTAGGGTTATGTTCAAGGAATTTAGGGAATTCGCTTTTAAGGGCAATGTGATCGATCTGGCGGTGGGCGTGATCATCGGCGGCGCTTTCGGTAAAATCGTCACTTCGCTGGTGAACGATCTGCTCATGCCGCTCCTGGGCATCCTGCTGGGCAAGGTCAATTTTACGGATCTGAAATATACCATCCCCTCGGCCATCGAAGGAGGGGCGCCGGCCGCCATCATGTACGGCTCCTTTATCCAGTCCGTGGTGGATTTCCTCATCATCGCCGTGTGTATTTTCTTCTTCGTCAAGCTGCTGTCCTCAGTCAAGAAAAAGCAGACGGAAGCTCCCCCTGCGCCGCCGGAACCCAGCCGGGAAGCCCTGCTGCTTGCGGAGATCCGCGATCTGCTGCGGCAAACCCAGGATCATTAGCTTGAAGTTTGCGCTGCCGGCCCCTTCTGCTGTTGAACAAAGTAAGCTGAAACCTGCTAAAAATATTATTTCATGCCGTTAGCGTTTTCTGTTCCTGCCGGAAAACAGTTTTTAAATAAACATCATCATAAAGGAGGCAAATACTTATGGAAGAAATGCAAGTCAACAGAATGCCCTTGATCGGAGACCCGGCGCCGTCCTTCAAGGCGGTGACCACCCAGGGCCCCATCAATTTCCCCGGGGACTATCAGGGCAAATGGGTGATCCTGTTTTCCCATCCCGCGGATTTTACCCCGGTCTGCACCACTGAATTCATGACCTTCGCCAGCATGATCGACGAGTTCAAAGCCATGAACACCGAGCTGGTGGGCCTGTCCGTGGATTCCCTGTACGCCCATATCGCCTGGCTGCGGAAAATCAGGGAACTGGAGTGGAAAGGGCTGAAAAACCTGGAGGTCACCTTCCCCTTGATCGAAGATATCCGTATGGAAGTGGCCCATCAATACGGCATGATCCAGCCGGGACAATCCAATACCCAAGCTGTGCGGGCGGTATTCGTCATCGACCCGCAGGGCAAAATCCGCCTGATCCTCTACTATCCGCTGTCCACCGGCCGTAATTTCGACGAGATCAAACGCGTGATCCAGGCCCTGCAAAAAGCCGATCAGGACGGCGTCGCCACTCCCGCCGACTGGCGCCCGGGAGACGATTGCATCGTTCCCACCGCCGGCTCCTGCGGCACGGCGAAAGAGCGGATGGACCATCCCGACGACGATATTTATTGCCTCGATTGGTTCATGTGCTTCAAGCGGGAGAAAAAGTAGCGCTGGGGCCGGGGTCCCGTCGCAGCCCCCTTGAACCGTTTCCCTCTGACGGATGGCGAAGGATCAAAGCCTTCGCCATCCCGGTATTGCCCTGCCGGCGGGCCGCCCTTGTGCCGGCAAAGCTGCGGCGGGACTCCGTACCGTGGGGCCGGCCGGGAAAATGCAGGATATTGCCGCATCCCGGCGAATAAAAAAATAATATTTTAAACGACCCCGTCCCCCCTTTTCACCCGCGGCAGGGAATTAAAGACTTGGCGTCCGCGTTCCCAACAGCCCTCCTGGCTGCGTAAATCCTGGGGAGGGCTTTTCTGCGGCCCAGCCTCTGCCTGAACGAAAGAACGGTAGTTATGGACCTGATCACGGTTGTCATCCAGATCGCCAGCTTATTTATTATGATGCTCGTGGGCTATGCCTGCGGCAAATTGCGCCTGTTCAGCGAGCAGTTCACCAAGGATCTCACCGGCCTGCTGTGCGGCGTCAGCCTGCCCTGCATAATCTTTGTGTCCATGCTGCAAAAATCCGATCAATCCCTGCAAAGCGCCAGCCTATGGATCTTTCTGGTTGGCATGGGTTTTATGATCGTCTCCGATCTGATCGCGGTGCTGCTGTCCCGGTTGCTGCCTGTTTCCGGGGGAAAGCGCGGCGTCTGGGTTTTTGCCGCCACCCACAGCAATAACATTTTTATGGGCTTCCCCGTGGTGTACGCTTTGTTCGGCGAGGAAGGCCTGTTCCTGGCCGCTATTTTTAACGCGGCGGTGGCGCTGCATCTCTACAGCGTGGGCGTGCTGGTGCTGGCGTCCCGGCCCGGGGAAAGGGTCAGGGTGCCGCTTCGGCAGACCCTGTTCAGCAATATCAATATCGCGCTGCTGCTGGGCCTGGTATTCTTTTTTACCCAGCTGGAGCTGCCGGCCTTCCTCTATAGTTGCGTGGATAATTTCGGCCGTATCACCACGCCCCTGTCCATGGTGATCGTGGGCCTGCATATGTCCAAGGGCAGCCTGTTGCAGGCTTTTAAAGATAAGGCCGCCCTGTCCGTCTCAGCCATGCGCCTGATCGCCATGCCGCTGCTGGCGATCCTGCTGGTGGGCCTGCTGGCATCCGAGCCTTATCAGCTGGCTTATCAGGTGCTGGCCTTGAGCATCGCCATGCCGACGGCGGTGGTGATTGTGGTGCTCACGGAGCGTTACGAGGGGCAGGTGGATTTCGCCACCAATGTGGTGGTGGTGTCCACCTCCCTGAGCCTGTTCACCATCCCGCTGATGATGCTGCTGATCTGAAAGGCCAAGGCCGTCCATCAACCGCGCCATACGGCGCTCAGCCCCGCAAAGGAAAAAGCGGCCTTCCGAACAGCCTGGGCTCAAACGGAGTTTCCGGACAGTCTGACGCAGGACCGGGGGGAGTGGAATTGCATCATGAGGCGGCCCCTGGGGGCCGCCTTTTTAAGCATTCCAGCGCTCCAACGGAGAACCGCTCAGCAACCGAACAGCCGCCGCACCGTCAGCAACAGCTCCTGATGGGTGGGCTCGTAGTAATAGAACTCCGCTTCCCGCGGGCCGTCCTTCAGGCGGTAGCGGTAATGATAATGCCCGTGGTTTTCTTCCATGCGTTGGATGACAGCGGCTAAAGCGGCGTTGCGGGAATAGGCTTCCCGCTCCGCCGGCTCCACATGTTGGTCCCGGATGGCCCGGACGGCGGCGCCGTAATCGCCCCTGGCCGCCAGGCCGTGGGTGTCCAGCCCGTCGTCGGCATACAGTTCGTATTGTCCAGTGCCGGTATGCAGCAGGCAGATGTATTCGAACCGGGAAGCGACGGCGATCTGCAGCAATTTGTTCAGCCGGAGTTCCGTCAGTTTGCGCTCCGTGATATCCTGCACCGCCACAAAAAAGAGATAACTGCCGCCGCTTTCCGCCAGCAGCCGCGCCCGGTTCTGGGTCCAGTAGCCGTCTTTTTGACCGGGATGGGGCAGCGAGCGGACCTCGCATTCGCTTTCCCGGCCGGTGCGGATGGCTGTTTCCAGCATATCGACGAACAGCACCCGGTTCGGCTCGTCGAAGCGGTCCAGGATATGGGTCTGCAAATCCGCATAAGCTCCCCGGGTGGTGCCCATGGTCTGGTAGAAGCTGTCGTTGGTGCAGACCGCTTCCAGGGTATTCTCCCGGTATTCCAGGATGGCGGCGCCGCCCGCCAGGCTGTTGAACAGCAGGGCTGTTTTGGAGGAGGCGTCCCAGAAATCCGCCATGCCCTCGAGATGGGTATGGCGGTAGGGATCGATGCGCCCTGTCCGCTGGACAGCCAGCACCTGCTCGAATTCCCCGGCCGGCATGGGCCGGGCAAAGTAATAGCCCTGCATAAAGACGCAGCCCAGGTTTTTGAGATAATCGGCCTGCCGCTGGGTTTCCACGCCTTCGGCGATGATCGGCAGCTTGAGCCAGCGGGCCATGCGGATCACGGAAGCGAGGATGCTGCCGCCCCGGGAATTGTTCCCGCTTTGCTGGAGAAAACGGATATCCAGCTTCAGGATATCCACCGGCACGTCCTTCAAAATATTGAGGGAGGAATACCCGGCGCCGAAATCGTCCATCTCCACGGTAAAGCCCAGCTGCTGAAGGTGCCTGACCGCCTGGATCAGCTGCTCCGGATTCTCTATGTAAGCGCTCTCGGTGATTTCCAGCTTCAGGCAGGAAGCGGGCAGGCCGTATCGGTCCAGCGATCTGAGCAGCCTGCCGCTGAAATCCGGGTCGTAGATGTCCAGGCGGGAGATATTGACCGCCACGGACATCTGCGTCTCCTCCGGGCAGCGATCCCGCCATGCTCTCAGGCAGGCGCAGCTTTTCTCCACCACGTACTCGTCCAGGGCGGAGATAAAGCCGTTTTTTTCGAACAGCGGGATGAACTTGCCGGGCGTCAGCAGGCCCCGCCGGGGATGCTGCCAGCGCACCAGCGCTTCCGCGCCCACCAGGGCGCCGCTCTCATAGTTGACCAGGGGTTGGAAATAGAGGATGAACTGGCCGCCTTTCAGCGCCTGGTCCATATCGCTGATCAGCTCCTGCTCTTCCAGAAGCTCCCGGCGCAGGCGGTCGTCGTAAAAGGCCAGCTTGGGGGAATAATTCTTTTTCACCGTCATCAGGGCCAGCAAAGCCCGGTCGCACATCAGGGATACTTCCAGGTCCGGTTCGTCAATGCGGTAGACGCCGGCGCTGCAGGTGAGGCGGAAATGCGCCGGATAGCCTTGCAGCCACTGCCCCAGCCGGGCCATGTTCTGCTCCACGGACGCCAGGTCCGCGGGAAGGAACCCGGCAAAATGGTCGGCCTCGATATGTCCGCACACACAGTGCCCGCCATAGAGGCCCAGCACGGTTTTGCCGATGGCGGACAGCAACTGATCGCCGGCTTTGGTGCCCAGCATGTCGTTGAACGCTTTGAAACGGTCGATGTCAAAGCGCAGCAGCAGATAGGCGCGGTCCGGATGGGCGTCCAGCAGCTGCCGCACCCGGCGGTAAAAGGCATGGCGGTGATAGAGGCCGGTCAGCGGGTCGATCTCGTCCTCCCGGGGCTGGTCCGGTCCGCCGGCCGCCTCTTCCGCCAGCGGTCGGCTTGGTTCGGGCGCTGCCGGCTGCTCCCGGCCGATGGTTTCGGCGCTGCCGGCGGCCGCGCCGGTCAGGCGGTCGGCCAGCTTGCTAATGTCGATGCATATCTGCTGAAACACCCGCCGGCCCCAGGCATTCTCCACCAGGGCCATCACGCAGTAGGCCTGGCCGCCCCCGCCGTCCTTTTTCGCCAGGGGCAGCATATAGTCAACGGGCCGGCGGGCGTTGCGGCAGTGCTGGAATTGCTCCCGCAACAGCTGTTTGCCGCCGTCCCGGGCCGTGACGTCAAAAGGACGTCCGGTGAAAGGATCCTCCGCTTCGGCGTATCCGTAAATGGCGCGGCAGGCCGCGTTGCAGCTGAGGACCACCGGATCCTGCTCGTCGGAGAATTGCATGACGCCGCAGGGCAAAGTATGGAAAAGATGTTCCGGAAAAGCCAGCCGCCGGCCGCGCTCCTGTTCCGCCGCTGCTGCTGTTTCAGGCACTGACTCCCAGTTGTCGATGGTCATGGTTCAACTCCCTGTCGCCTCTCCGGCAGGGCGGCTCCGCGCAATTGCCGCGGCCGGCCCCTGTTGTTCGCTTGCTTCAGCCGTTATGGGGGGCTTCGTTACGGGTCAGGACAGCGTCCGCCTCTTGGCGGATAAAGTCGGTAAAATCCGCGGCCAGGGAGGTCAAGGGCAGATCCCGCTCAGTCACGATATAGAGCCGCCGCATCCCCACGCCAGGGCCCAGGGGAAACAGCAGTACCCGGCCTTCGCGCTGCAATTGCGCCACGGCCCAGCGGGAGATGATGGAAACGCCCATGCCGTTGACCACGCTGTTTTTCACCGCTTCCGGATCGTTGAACGTGGCCACGATATTGAGGGCGGACCAGTCCAGGCCCAGCTGCAACAGGATATGCTCTGTTTCCCGGCGGGTACCGGAGGAAGACTCCCGCAGGATCAGCGGTTCCTGCAATAACCGGGGCAGGGACGCGCCCTGCTGCTGCAGGAGCCGGAATTTTTCCTGATTGGGCGCGGCCAGCACCAGCTCGTCCTGGGCAAAGGGCTGAAAAAGGCAGCGCTGGTCCTGCATGCAGGTGCCTACCAGCCCCAGATCCGTTTCGCCCCGCACCACGCTGCCGATCACGCTCAGGCTGTCCCGGCGGATGATCTGAAAGCTGACGCCCGGATGTTCCGCCGTATAGCGGGCGATCACGCCCGGCAGCACATAAGCGGAAGGAATGGTGGAAGCGCCGATGCGCAGGGCCTGGGCGCCGCCTTGGGGCCGCATGTCCGCCAGGGCCCGGCGGCGCAGGTTCAGCATAGCCTGGGCATAGGGATAGAACCGCTCTCCGGCCGGGGTGATGCGGAGGCTTTTGGTGTTCCGGTCGATCAGCCGGAGGCCCAGATCAGCCTCCAGCTTTTTGATATGCGTGCTGACGGTGGGCTGGGTCAGGTAGAGCTGCTCCGCAGCCCGGGAAAAACTGCCGGTTTTCACCACCGCCGTAAATACTTCCAATTGTTTGAGATCCATACGATCACTCCAACATAAATATACCATTAATTATAGTGTTTATCAATAAATAAATAATATTATTTTTATAAAAACAATTATACAAAAATTTATACGCATGTTAGAATAATCGTGGATGCTAATAAACATACGGGGGGAAACATATGACCGATTACCGTCAGATGTGGGAAGATCTGGGCATGGACCTGGAAAACCACGACAATTTATGCCAGGTGTTGCCGGTGGCCTTTGGCGATATCTATCTGTCCCAGCAGAACCGGCCGGAAGGCATGGCTTTTTATGATTTCGTGGTGTCGGAGATCCACGGCGTGCGGCCTGCGGAATTGATCGCGCATCAACGGGCCGGGGGCAAGGTGTTCGGCACCTTCTGTATTTTTGTGCCGGACGAGATCGTCTTTGCCGCCGGCGCCATCGCCACCGGCCTGTGCGGCGGCTCCCAGTTCTGGGTGCCGGACGGCGAAAAGGTGCTGCCCAAAAGCATCTGCCCGCTGATCAAGGCTTCCGTGGGCGCCAGGATCGGCAAAACCTGCCCCTTCTTCCGCATCGCCGATATGTATGTGGGAGAGACTACCTGCGACGGCAAGAAAAAGGCCTGGGAGATCCTGGGCGAGGAAGTGCCGGTGCATGTGATGGATATCCCCCAGATGAAGCGGGAGCAGGATATTGCGCGCTGGGCCGGGGAGATCCGGGAGTTCCTGGCCGTGGTGGAGCGTTTCACCGGCAACCGGGTCGCCCCGGAACGGCTGGCGGCGGCGATCCGGCTGATCAACCGGAAGCGCCAGGCTCTGGCCCGGGTCTATGCCTGCCGCAAGGCCGACCCTGTCCCCATCAGCGGCAAGGACGCGCTCCTGATGACCCAGATCGCCTTTTACGACGACCCGGCCCGCTGCGCGGACATGGCCAACCAGCTGGCGGACGAACTGGAACAGCGGGTCCGGGACGGCGTGGGCGTGTTCAGGAAGGGCGCCAAGCGCATCCTGGTCACCGGCACGCCTTTGGCCATCCCCAACTGGAAGCTGCATCACATCATCGAAAGCCTTGGCGCGGCGGTGGTCTGCGAGGAAATGTGCACCGGCACCCGCTATTTCGAGCATCTGGTTGACGAAAGCCAAACCACGCTGGACAACCAGATCCGGGCCCTGGCGGAGCGTTACCTGAAAACCAATTGCGCCTGCTTTACCCCGAATACGGGCCGCGTGGAGGATATCGTCCGCCTGGCCGGGGAATATCACGCCGACGGCGTGATCGACGTCAACCTGAAGTTCTGCACCCTCTACGATACGGAAGGCCGGGAGGTGGAACAAGCCCTGAAAGCCGTTGGCATTCCGGTGCTGGGCGTGGAAACCGATTATGTGGACGCCGACGCGGAACAGCTCCGCACCCGCATCGGCGCTTTCCTGGAGATGCTGGACTGATGGCGCAGGAGGCGGAAGATTATTACGTGCTTTTTCCCAATCATACCGAGGGGATGAAGCTGTATCGGTTTCTGCGGCAGCGGGGGATAGCGGTGCGCGTTTCCCCCGCTCCGCGCCTCGTTTCCGTATGCTGCGGCATGTCTTTGCTGGTGGAGGAGCAGCAGATCGAAGCGGTGCGCCTGGCAATCCCGTTATCCGGCGTCCAGATCGACCGCATCGTCAGCTTGACCCGCCAGATCGACCCGGGGCGGGACCGCTATTGCTGAGCGCGGCGGCCCGGGAGCATACGCGCAAAGCTCCGGGCGCCCCTCCCCGGAATCTTCTTTTTTCCGAGGGTTTTCCCCCGCGCTGGGCCAAGGGCAAAACTATTTTTTTCAGCAGGTATTTTTTGCGGCGGCGCGAATAATAAAACACGGAGATGTATCTGCGGAAGGGAGTGGTCGATTTGAACTCATGGCAGAAGCATGTCGCCGACCACATCGACGAGGTGCTGTTTGACGAGCAGGCATTGCAAAAAAGAGTAGCGGAGCTGGCGGATGAGATCACTGCCGACTATCAGCGTCTGGACGTTGAAGAGTTGGTGATTATCGGCATCCTGCGCGGCTCCGTTTTGTTTATGAGCGATCTGGTCCGCCGGATTCAGCTGCCGGTATCCATTGATTTTATGGCCATGAGCAGTTATACCCACGGCACCCGCACCTCCGGCTCCGTACGCATCCTGAAGGACATCGCCGAATCCATCACCGATAAACATGTGCTGATCATCGAGGATATCATCGATACCGGGCTGACCATACAGTGCCTCTATCAATTGCTGGAGGCCCGCCGCCCCAAATCGTTGAAAATCTGCACCCTGCTGGATAAGCCTTCCCGCCGCCTCACAGACCTGAAAGTGGATTATGTGGGTTTTCCCGTGCCGGACCGATTCGTGGTGGGCTACGGCCTGGATTTCGACGGACATTACCGGCACCTGCCTTTTGTGGCGGTGCTGAAGCCCGAAGCCTATGAATAAAAAAACTGAAAGGGGTTGGTCAACATGAACTCCAATGCGGAGGAACAGATCACCTGGGAGCAAAGAAAAGCCATGAGCGAACAGCTCGTCAAGGAAGCGGTGGTGGTGGATGAACAGGCTTACGCCCGGTTTGGGGCTGAGACCGGATTGTACGTCATCTGCTATACCGGACACGAGCTGGGTGGGAATATCTGGGACGATCCCGAGCCCACTATCGTCTATGTGGCTCATAACAGCGCCGACAGCCACCGTCACTGGGACGACAACACCGGCGTTTCCACGGTCAGGCGCTCCCTGGCCGCCATGCTGGCTCCTAAGCTTGCCCTGGTCCCTGTTCCCAATTCCGCTAATCCCGACGACAAAGACCGGTTCACCAATTATAAACTGGACCGGGCCAGTGAAGCGATGCTGTCCCGTTGGATGAGGGACCGTCTCCGGGTCGCGTTCCTGCCGCTGCCCTATGACCAGGTGGAGCCCTGGTATCTGGCCCTGATCGCCTACAACACGCCCGTGTTCAATTTTCAGCATAACCCCCATAACAGCTTTGGCCGCCAGATCAAAGCCTACCGGCTGCAAATGGCGGAACAGGCCGCGATGGGGCGGTAATATTTTCAGCCGTAATTTAATAATATGTAAGGCGCCGGCCAGCCGGCGTCTTGCTTTTTGCAATTTTATGGTTATTTTTTCAAGATCCGCTGAATTGTTCATTGAAATTACTAAAATAGTTACTTATAATTATCATAACTGATTAATATATTTTTTAATTGAGGAGGCGCTTTATGAACGATTATCGAGTCGCCAGACAGGTTAAAACGACAGCCAACGTCATTTTAATCCTAGGCCTTATCGCAGCAACGATTTATTTGGGGTGGGCCGTGGTGGCGGAAAATTGGCTTCAGGCAGGCCTGGCTGGCGGCATTATCATTGTGTCCATATGGCAAAGAATGTTGCTGTACGGCGTCGGCGAACTGATCGGGCAGGCGCAAACTATTGCTCAGAATACGCAAAACAGCGGTCAGCCAGCCGCCGCTTCCCAGGGAGACGCGCTGATGCATAAATTGGAGGAATTAAAGCGGCTCAAGGACAATAATGTGCTGACGGCGCAAGAATATGAAAAAAAGAAGCTGGAGATCCTGAACACGTTATATCAATCCATGTAAAGGAAGGAAGATCCATGAGCAAACATAGCAGCACCGGCATAGCGGCGGTCAAGATCGCCGCGATCTTAAGCGCGTTGATGGCGTTCTATCTGATGGCCGCTGGCCTGAAAGTCTATCTGCGCTTTTTTAGCTTCGATACGCTTTACCTATTCCAGATCATTTCCCAGGCCTGCGACTTTTTGGCTTTGAGTTTAATCATTTATTACCTGTTCGCCGGCTGTTATCGCCAGGGGCCGGCCTTTCTGTTCTGGCCCGGTCTGCTGGCAGCCGCCGGCAGCTTGATCCGGCTGGTTGCCTATTATCAATCCATTGTTCCCCTGGTTTACTATGCTGTCGTTACGGTATTATTCGTATTGGTTGCCATCTTGCTAAAAAAAGGCGGCGCGAATAAACGCATCAGCGCTTTGCTGCTCGTCAACCTTATCGCGTCAATCGCCGTGTATGGTTATTCGCTGTTTCTTCGCGTACAATATGTCGGCGGTCAGGATATGGATCTGGCCTATGTTGTTGGGATATGGAATCTGCTGGGCATTTTCTTTTCCACAAACTTTGTCTTATATCTCCTGTTGAAATTCGCGGCCGCGCTGAACAGCTCTGCCGCGAAAGGCCGAACCGTCCCCGGGCTGGCGGGTTACGATCTGCAGCAAAAACTTGCGGCGCTGCAGGCAAGCTATGGGAGCGGTCTCCTCTCGGAAGCGCAATATTTACAAAAACGTCAAGAATATATCGATAATTTTTAGCTTTCAAAGGCCTGTACCGTACGCAACCCCGCCTTGAAGGCGGGGTTGCGTACGGTGCTTGTTACTTCTGGCCCTGTTGATTGTTGCACTGCTGCTGCTGTTGCTGATTGCCGCGTTGCTGCTGCTGGTTCTGCTGGTTCTGCTGATTCTGCTGTTTTTGCTGTTGCTGCTGGTTGTACCGCTGCTGATTCTTGTTCTGCTGATCCTGTTGGCTTTTCATAGGTTACCTCCTGATTTTTTCCTTATCGGATGCTACAGCCCTATTTTGCCCGTCAGCGCTTTGTTTATGCAGGAAAGCCGGAACAAAACGGCGAAAAAGACAGTGATTCCCGTCCTTCATGCACTTAGACCATAGCGGCCGCGGCAAGGAATTTTTTGTCAGAATTGACCGAAAGACCCCGACCGCGCCCGCCGCGCTGCCGGGTCCCGCCGGACCCGGCGCGTTGCCGCTCTCATGAGCGGCACAGGCAAAGGAGGCACGCCATGGCAATCAAACAGATATCGGTGTTCATTGAGAACAAGCAGGGCCGCCTGATCGCCGTTACCGCCTGTCTCGCGGAAAAGAACGTGAATATCCTGGCTTTATCCGCGGCCGATACCGCGGATTACGGCATCCTGCGCCTGATCGTGGATCAACCGCGGGTGGCCCTGGAAGCCCTCCGGGAAGCCAAATTCACGGTGCTGGAAACGGAAGTGCTGGGCGTGGCCACCAGGGATCAGCCCGGCGGCCTGAACGAAGCCCTGCTGGTGCTGGAAAGAGAAGGCATCAACGTTGATTATATCTACGCCTTTTTCGGCCGCGGCAGCCTGGCCCGGAATATTTTCAAGGTGGACGATATCCCCGCCGCCGAGGCCGCGCTGACCAAAGCCGGGCTCAAGCTGCTGACCCCGGATGAAGCCTGCGCCCTGGCTGATTAAGGTATATTTTTCCAAGTTCCGGCGGATAATAGTTGCGGCGGAGCCTGGATCAGCGCGGAGCAGGGAATATGCCTCTTTTAGCCCCTGCCTGGCCAAACAAGAACGGTTGTATCGCGATCACGGAGCGGAAAGCTGACCAGCCATGCCGAATTATATCCCGCCGGAAATCATTCAGGAGATCATGCGCCGCGCCGATATTGTGGACGTGGTGGGGGATTATGTCCCTTTGAAGCGGCGGGGCCGCAACCATTTCGGCTTATGCCCTTTCCACGATGAGGATACGCCCTCTTTTTCCGTGAATCAGGATAAGCAGATCTATAAATGCTTCGGCTGCGGCAAAGGCGGCAATGTGATCGGCTTCGTCCAGGACGTGGAGAATCTGACTTTTGTGGAGGCAGCGCAAAAGCTGGCGGACCGCTACGGCGTCGACATCCCGAAGCAGGGCTTAAGCAAAGAGGAGCTGCAGCGGCAGCAGGAGCGCCAGTCCTTGCTGGCCATGCACGCCCGGGCGGCCCAATTTTACGCCGGCCTGCTGCCGGGAAGCCGCCAGGCCCAGGCCTATCTGCACAAGCGGGGCGTGGACCCGGAAACGGCCCGGGATTTCGGCCTGGGCGTGGCGCCGGAAGCGGATTGGCAGGCTTTGTCCCAGCATCTCCTGGCCGCCGGCTACAGCGAGGAGCTGCTGGTCCGTTCCGGACTCTGCAGCAGGAGCGCCAAAAACAGCCGCCTCTACGATAAATTTCACGGCCGCCTCATTTTCCCCATCCGGGACCACCGGGGGGCGGCGGTGGCCTTCGGCGGCCGGGGCATGGGCGACGAGCAGCCCAAATACCTCAATTCCCAGACCACGCCCATCTACAATAAATCCCAGCTGCTATACGCCCTGGATCTGGCCGGCCCGGCCATCCGGGCTGCGAGCCAGGCCGTGATTATGGAAGGGTATATGGATGTGCTGACCGCTCATCAGCACGGAGTGAAAAACGCCGTGGCTTCCCTGGGCACCGCCTTCACCGGCGACCAGGCCCGGCTGCTCTCCCGTTTCGCCCCGGAAAGCCCCGGCCGTCTGGAGGTGCTGCTGGCTTTCGACGGCGACGGCGCCGGGGCCAAGGCGGCTTTGGCCTCCCTGGAGAAGCTGAACAGCTATGATTTTGTCAGCGCCCGGGTGCTGATGTTCCCGGAGGGCCTGGACCCGGACGATTTCCTGCGTCAATACGGGCTGAAGGGCTGGCAACGGCTGCTGGAAAAATATTGCTATCCCATGCTGGATTATCTGCTGCTCCGGGCCTTGCAGCGCCATGACGCCGCTACCGCGGCCGGCAAGGGACAGGTGGTGGCGGAGTTGCTGCCCGCGCTGGCCAAAACCCGTAACGTCACGGAGCGGGAGAGCTTCATCCGGGAGCTGTCCCGGCGTTTGCAGGTCAGCGAAGAGGCTATCCGGTCCGATCTGGGCCGCAGCGGCGCCGCCGGCCCGGCCCGCCGGCCCGAGCCCCGGCCCCGGCCGCGCCCGGAATCCGCCGCCGGGCATCCGGCCAACCGCCAGCTGCTGACCTTGGCCCTGTACGACAAAAATATTTTTCGGCAGGCCGTTTCGGAATTGGGCGGCGATTTTGCCGCCACGGAGCTGGAAGCTCAGCTGATCGCCCTGCTGCGGCAGGAGGGGGATGAATACGACGGTAATCCCTCTGCATTATTAAACGATATCGGCGAAGAAAATGAAGGGTTACGGGATTTTTTGTTGAAATTAATAGATACCGAAACGCCGGACAACGATTTGCAGCAGGTAGCGGATGGTTGCATCCGCCAAATCAAAATACGCCTGATTCAGGAAAAGCTGGACCAGCTTCAGCGGCGTATTGCCGCGGCCGAAGCGGAAGGCCGGGACGAGGCCGCCGGCGAGCTGGCCGCGGAAAAGACCCGGCTGAAGATGGAGCTGCTGAGGTTGTAGTTTCCTTGCCTTTTCCGGCAGAAAAACAACGGCCTGCGGGCGAATAGTTACCGGCTTGCGATTCAGCATAAAAAGAAAGAGGAGCGTCCTGTGGAACTGAGCCGCGAGGAAACATTAAAGAAAATACTGGAAACGGCCAAGCACCGGGGCAGCATCTCTGTGAACGAGATCATGGATGCGCTGAACGAGTACGAGGTTTCGCCCACGCAGATGGAAGAACTGTACGAGCAGCTGACCCAGAGCGGCGTGGAGATCACCGCCAATGAGGTGGTGATGGAAGCCATTACGGACCCGGACGATACGGACGGCGAGGTGGTCGTGGAACCCCTGGAAATCGACCTGTCCGTTCCCGACGGCATTGCCATCGACGATCCGGTCCGGATGTATCTGAAGGAGATCGGGCGGGTGCCGCTGCTGACCGCAGATGAAGAGATCGAATACGCCCAGCGCATGGAAGACGGCGACGAGGAAGCCAAGCGCCGTTTGGCAGAGGCCAATCTGCGTTTGGTGGTGAGCATCGCCAAACGCTATGTGGGCCGGGGCATGCTGTTTCTGGACCTGATCCAGGAAGGCAATCTGGGCCTGATCAAAGCGGTGGAGAAATTCGATTATCATAAAGGCTATAAATTCAGCACCTACGCCACCTGGTGGATACGCCAGGCCATCACCCGCGCTATCGCGGACCAGGCCCGCACCATCCGTATCCCCGTGCATATGGTGGAAACCATCAATAAGCTGATCCGGGTGCAGCGCCAGCTCATCCAGGAACTGGGCCGGGACCCCTCGCCGGAGGAGATCGCCAACGATATGGAAATCCCGGTGGAGCGGGTGCGGGAGATCCTGAAAATCTCCCAGGAGCCGGTATCCCTGGAAACGCCCATCGGCGAGGAGGAAGACAGCCACCTGGGCGATTTCATCGAGGACGAGGACGCCCTGGCCCCGGCGGAAGCCGCCAGCTTCTTCCTGCTCCGGGAGCAGCTGGAGGATGTGCTGGATACGCTGACGCCCCGGGAGAAAAAGGTGCTGCAGCTGCGCTTCGGCTTGGAGGACGGCCGCAGCCGCACCCTGGAGGAAGTGGGCCAGGTGTTCGGCGTGACCCGGGAGCGGATCCGGCAGATCGAGGCCAAAGCCCTGCGCAAATTGCGCCATCCCAGCCGCAGCAAGAAATTAAAGGATTATCTGGATTAAGCGAACGCAAACCGCCCGGCAGGAGCCGGGCGGTTCTTGATATCTGTTGACCGGCGCTTAGGCCTGCCCCCCGGGAGGAGCGGGCGTTTTATCGCTGTTTACCGGCACCGTGCCGTCCTCGATCAGAGAGAGCATGGCCCGGGCTATCTCGGGATCGAACTGCGTGCCGCTGTTGTCCCGCAATTCCCGGATAATCTTTTCCCGGGTCAGCCGCTTGCGGTAGGGCCGGTCGGTATTCATGGCGTCGAAGGCGTCGGCAACGGCGATCATCCGCGCCACCACAGGGATCTCGTCGCCTGTGAGGCCGTTGGCATAACCCCGGCCGTCCGGGCGCTCGTGATGATAATAGGCGCCCAGGGCGATTTCCGGCAGGACGGTGATGCCTGCCAGAATCTCATTGCCCACCACGGGATGGATTTTCATGATCCCGTATTCCTCCTCGGTGAGCAGGCCCGGTTTGTTCAGCACCGCGTCCGGCACCGCCACTTTCCCCACATCGTGAAGCAGGGCGATATTATAGGCGTTTTGCAGTTCGTCGCCGTTCATGCCCAGGCGTTCCGCCAGGGCCGCCGTGTATTTGGCTACCCGGTGGGAATGGCCGTTGGTATAGCCGTCTTTGGCGTCGATGACCCGGGCGAAAGCGTGGATGATCTGATTGGACAGATCCTTATTGCGCTGATTTTCCCGCCGCAGCTGGTGCATGCGCATCCGGTAGAGAAAATAGTTGATCGACAGCGCCGCCGCCACGCTCAGGCCGATCAGCAGCGCCACCACCGCCGGCATTTCCAGGGGCTTCAGCTCTTTGTTCAGCTCCACCGTGATTTCGTTCACCACGGCCCTGGTCCCGCTGTCCAGCGCCGCCAAATGGAACGTATAGGAGCCGCCGGGCAGATTGGTGTAGCTGATGTCGCCCAGGGAGTTTTTCTCCCGGATATTGGGCTCTTTGTCAAAACCTTCCAGCCAATAGGAGATCACCTGGTTCTGAAAAGAATAGGACAGCACATAGGCGGAGAAGGTCAGGCGGTGGGCGGAAGAGGGGATGGTCAGCGCCTGCCCCTCCCCAACATAATGGATTTGGTCGTCCACGCTTACCTGGGGCACGGCCAGTTTGACAGCGCCGGAGCGGCCGCTCATCTTCAGGCTGAAGCAGCAGACGCCGTTGCTGCCCGCCAAATACAGCACCTGATCCGGGCTGAGATAGCTGAAAGAGCTGGCGGTGGCATAATAGGGCAGTCCGTCCTCGACATTGTAAAACCGGTAATTCAGCTTGCCGCCGTCCAGCAGGTCCGCCGCGGTGGTGGCGTAAACGCCGTTGCTGGCTAAAATCCAGGCGGAATCGTCGGGGAGGATGAAGATATCCAGATTATTGCGGTAGGGGAAACACTCGATTTCCGTGATCCGGCCGTTCCCGCCGATATAGCACAGGCCCCTGCTGGTCAACGCCCACAGGCCGCCCCGGTTCGGGTCCTGCCTCAGCCGGACCACCACGTCGGATTTCAAGCCGTCGCCCTTATCGATATTGTAGAATTCGCCTTGGGCTGTCAGCACATTGACGCCGCCGCCGTTGGTGCCCATATACAGGTCCCCCTCCGGGGTGGCGCAGAGGCTCTGCGTTTCCGTATAGGCGCCGCCGGCGCCGGCATAGGTCTCCAGGACCTGTCCCTCGGCGTTGAGCAGGGTCACCCCGGCGCTGGTGGCCACGGCGACGCGGCCGTCGTTCAGAAACTCCACGCTGCGCGCTTTGTTGCCGGCCAGGCCGTCCTGCTCCGACCAGATGCGGATCTGCCCGTCGGATCCGTAACGGATCAGCGGGGAATCGCCGTGGGAGCAGATCCAGAGGGCATCCTCCCTGACCTGGAGGCAACGGACGCGCACGCCGCGCAGCAGTTCCGTCAGCTCGTTTTCAGCCTGCTCCCGATGGTCTTTGATCAGGTACAGCCCGCTGTCGGTAGCCACATACAGCAGGCCCTGGAACAGGGCGGTGGCATTGACCACCACATCGGGCAGGTCGGCGCCGGCGGAAATATCGACGAACCGGGTCCGGGTGATTTTCAGCAAACCCTGGCGGGAACTGGCGAACCACAGATTGCCTTCGTAATCCTCCATCGCCGACAGGATCAAGCTGTTCATGTCCAGGTTTTCCGCTTTGTAGAACCGGTTGTTCTCATAATACCCGATGCCGTTGTCAGCGGTGATCCACAGCCGGCCGGCCGAGGATTCCATGAGATCGTTGATATTGACCAGCGGGGCCGCGGACAGGCGCTCACAGCGATAGCCGGAGCCGTACAAATAGAGCTTCAGCAGCGTCGATTCATCGTCTCCCACATAATAGCAGCCCGGCCGCAGGGTGGAAGCCGCCACGGTTTTGAGCGAACCCTCCGTTTCAGCGGACAGATCGTGGCTTTCCAGCACCTGCCCGCCTTTCAGCAGCAGCAAAACATTATCCCCGGTCAGGCAGGCCACCCGTCCGTCCGCTGCCGGGCACAGGCTCATGATGCGGGCGCTCCGCACCTGCCTGTCCCGCACCGTATGCAGCAGCAGGCCGCCCCGGCTATCCTCCGCCGCATAGAGCAGGCCGCTGTTGGTGCCCGCATAAATAAAACCCGCGCCGTCTTCGGCCAGGGTGCGCACATAATCGGATTGGACCAGCCCGGAGGTGGGGAAATAACTGAACCGATTGTCCGCGTAGAGGGCCAGCCCATTGTCGTTGCTGCCGATCCACAGCCGGCCGGCGCTGTCCACCAGCAGGCTCCTGACGCTGCTGATGCCGCAGCTGTCGAAGCGGGTAAATTCCCGGCCGTCATAACGCAGCAGGCCGCTGTAGCCGGCCACCCAGATAAAGCCGCGGCTGTCCTGGACCACGTCGTTCACGGAGGAAGTGGGCATGCCGTTATTGCTATCGTACAGCACTTCGGCGTAGGAATAGAGATCGGCCCGCTGATCGCCGGAGTCACGCGCTTCGTCTTCCGCGGCCAGGGCCGGGGAGCCGAACAGCAGAGCCAGGACCAGCGCGGGAATCAGCATATGGGTACGCCGGAAGATGTGCATAGCTTACCACCTTATCGAAGAAGTGGATACAGCGGCAACGCATGGTCAGCGGGCAAGAAATTTCCAATAATTTCCGGGAAATTAAAACATCCTGTTTCAGTATACACAAAAACCTCGAAGTTTGTAAAGGTTAAAATAAATAAGAAAAGGGGCCGCGTACCATGCGGCCCCAGTATGCCCCCGCTGGGGCATCGACAAGGAGGATAAACCAGCGAACCAACTAGCAAATATCGCAGGAGGTGTCGCAGAGTAACTGAGTAAGGAATTGCAGCACGATCAGAATAACGATCACGTTGATCACACGACCAAAACCGCCGACACAGCTTTTGTTCCCGGTAGGGCAGGCGTTCATGGCTCCAGCAGTACAGGCGTTGCCGCAGTTGTTATAGCAGCCCATGTTTGTCGCCCCCTTTAGCAGCAGCCGCAATTGTTACCGCAATTCAATCCATTCGTTCCGCTGATGATGTTGCACAGGAACTCCAGCACGATGAAAAGAATGATCAGGTTGAGCACACAGCCCCACAATTCGCTGCCACAGCCGTTATTGCAGCCGCTTCCTCCGAAATTGAACATAATACATCTCTCCTTTTATCGTTTTTATCTTTCCGGGTCGGTTTCCGCCCCGCCGCGATTACCATTATCGCAAGGGAGCTCTGGACGGCTTTGCGTTCTGGGCCGGCGCTTTTGCTCTGTCGGCGGGGAATACTTCCGCCCGGTCTTGGTACATGATATGAAGGCGTTCTTCGGGTGGTGCGGGCCGGGGTTGTTTTTTCGCAGGAAGAAGCGTATAATTATTTGGCATAGTTATATTATTCCTGTCCGGTTGCGAATGTCCGTTCATCCCCTCCCGCTTTTGCCGGAGACAAAAAATTCCGAACCTGACGTAGAAAGTAGAGGTCGGTATGGCCGATTATATCACCGTTACCTATGACGAAGGCCAGACAATCAAAATACGCAAAGGCTCCAGCCTGGATGCGCTGTTAAAACGCCTGCCGCCCCGGGAACGTGTTCCGGTGGCCGCCACGGTGAACGGCGCTCTGCAGGAGCTGGATTACCAGCTTTATATCGACAGCGCCGTGAAGTGGGTGGATTATAACAGCAATCTGGGCTGGCGTATTTATCAGCGCAGCCTGATCTTTCTGCTGCTGCTGGCGGTGAAAGAGCTGTATCCGGACCGGCAGCTGTGGGTCAGCCACAGCCTGTCGGAGGGTTTGTTCTGCCGGCTGGACGGCGGGGAAAAGCCTATTACCCCCTCGCAGGTCAAAGCCTTGCAGAACAAGATGCAGGAATATGTGAACCAGGATATCAAGTTTGAACGCAGCATGGTGTCTTTAAGCGACGCCGTGGCTTATTTCCGCACCCACGGCAATGAGAAAAAAGCCGAGCTGATCGAAGCCCGCAAGGAGGAATATCTGGCGCTGTACACCGCGGGCGGCATCAGCGAATATTTCTTCGGCCTGATGTCCACCCGGGCCGGCCTGCTGACCCAGTTTGCATTGATTCCCTTTGAGCACGGTTTTGTGCTGCGCCTGCCCGCCCGCAGGTATTTGGGCTGCCGTGACCGCTCCCGCATCGTGGCTCATCAGCTCCATGCCACGCTGGAAAAGTACGGCGAGTGGAGCACGCTGATGGGCATCCAGACCGTCAGCGACTTAAACCAGGTGGTGCGGGCCGGGGAGCGGGAATTTACCGATCTGGTGCTGGTCTCGGAAAATCTTTATGAACGCAGCCTCCGGGATATCTCCGATCAGGTGATGGAAGATTTTCCCACCGCCCGCCTGATCATGCTGGCCGGTCCCTCCAGTTCCGGCAAGACCACCAGCGCCAAGCGGCTGTCCATCGAATTCCGCACCATCGGCATTAAGCCGGTGATGATCTCCCTGGACGACTATTTTGTGGACCGGGACAAAACGCCTTTAGACAAGGAAGGCAAGCCTGATTACGAGGGGCTGGCCGCCCTGGATCTGGAATTGTTCCAGATCAATATGCGCGCCCTGCTGGCAGGCTTCGACGCCGCTTTGCCCCGCTACAATTTCAAGACCGGCAAAAGCGAGCCGGAATACCGCTATATCAAGCTGGAGGACGATCAGGTGCTGATCGTGGAGGGCATCCACGCCCTCAATGAAAAGTTGCTGGCAGGCATACCCCCGGAAATGGTGCGCAAAGTGTTCGTTTCCGCCCTCACCCAGCTGAACCTGGATTCCTATACCACGGTCAGCGCCTCGGACAACCGGCTGATCCGCCGGATGGTCCGGGATATGCAGTTCCGGGGCATGTCGCCCATCGCCACCCTGGAATATTGGGACGAGGTGCGCAAGGGCGAGCATCATAATATCTTCCCCTGGCAGGAACGGGCGGATTTCTTTATCAATTCCGCCCTCATCTACGAGCTGCCGGTATTGCGGCCCCTGATCGAGGACTCCCTGTCCGCCATCACCCCGGACCAGAGCTGCTACCTGGAAGCCCGGCGCATGCTGCGGCTGATCCGTTATTTCGCCCCCGCTCCCGCGGATATCATCCCCCGTACCTCTATTCTGCAGGAATTCATCGGCCAGAGCATTTTCGACGTATAAATTACCTGCGGATCAGGCATGTATTCATTTTACACCCCGGTTGATTAAGGTTCTTTTGTTTCTTTTCTTTCAGGAAAAGAAAGGTTTTCCATAGAAACCGGAGCTTTCAACGAAATATCAGCGGGAATTAACAATACGTTTACAAAATACCTGTACAATGATACGGAAGGCAAAACCGTATCAGAAGGATGATGGAGATGAGAGAACGGCTGGCAACATTTATGGCGGGACGCTACGGCGCGGATCAGTTTTCCCGCTTCCTGTCCCTGACCGCGCTGGCCTTGATCGCGGCCAATCTGTTCGTCAAAGGCAGCGCGGCAACCGTGCTGTCCCTGCTCACCTGGATGCTGCTCATTTACGGCGCTTACCGCGTCTTTTCCCGCAACATCCACCGGCGCCAGGCGGAAAACCGCTGGTATCTGGAAAAGAGCGCCGGGATCCGCGCCGGGCTGCTCAAGCTGAGAAACGGCCGGGCGCAGCGGCAGGCCCAGCGCCGGCAGCAAAAGACCCATGTCTTCTTCACCTGCCCCAAGTGCCAGGCCCAGCTTAGAATACCAAGGGGCCAGGGGAGGATCGAGATCACCTGCGCCCGCTGCAAACATAAATTTTCCGGCAGAAGCTGAGGTAGGGGATGTTCGGTTACATCGTCGCCAATCGGGAGGCTTTAACGGAGGAGCAGGCCCGGCGCTACCGGGCTTGCTACTGCGGCTTATGCCGCAGTTTAGGAGAGCGCCACGGCGGTTTGAGCCGGCTGACCTTAAGCTATGATATGACGTTCACCGTGCTGCTGCTGTCCTCCTTGTACGAGCCGGACACGCTGGACGGCCGGGAGCGCTGCCTCACCCATCCGGCGAAGCCCCACGATTACTGGCAGAATTGCTTTTCCGCGTACGCGGCTGACCTGAATATCGCCCTTTCTTATTATAAATGCCTGGACGACTGGAAGGACGAGCGGAAGCTGCCGGAATATCTGTCCGCCCGCCTGCTGAGAGCGGCCTATGCGCGGGTCCAAGAACAATGGCCCCGGCAATGCGCGGCGATGGCGGCCTCCTTAAGGGAGCTGTCCCGGCTGGAAGCCCTGAATTGCGACAGCCCGGACCGGATGGCCGGACTGTTCGGCGACCTGATGGCGGAGCTGTTCGTCTACCAGGAGGACCACTGGGCGGGAATCCTGCGCAACCTGGGCGGCAGCTTGGGCGCTTTCGTTTATATGATGGACGCCTGCGTGGATCTGGAGCGGGACCGGCGTAAAGGACTGTACAACCCCCTACTGTCCTTTGCCGCAACCAACGGCGGACAAGCCCCGGACCGGCGGAGCATCCTCGTGATGCTGATGGGGGACGCGGCGGCGGAATTCGAGAAGCTGCCCCTGGTACAGGATATCGGTATCCTGCGCAATATCGTTTATTCCGGCGTCTGGCAGCGCTATCACGCGCAGCAAAAAAACAGCGGCTCTCCGGCGGAGCAGCCGCAGCAATAGGAGCAATCATGGCAGTCATCGACCCGTATAAGGTATTGGGCGTTCCCCCCGGAGCCAGCGACGATCAGATCAAAACCGCTTACCGCAGGCTGGCCAAGCAATATCATCCGGATTTGCACCCCGGAGACAAGGAAGCCGCCCGGAAAATGAAGGAGATCAACGAGGCCTACGAGATGATCAAGAACCCGGGAGCCGCCGGCGGCTCCCGGGGCTATGCCGGCGGCGCCGCTTCCTCCGGCAGCGGCTACGGCGGCTACGGGCGCCGGGACCCCTTCGGCGATTTCGGCGAGTTCTGGAATTTCGGCAACAGCCAGCAAGCCCGGGACGCGGACTCGGAAATGCGGGCGGCAGCCGCCTATCTCAACGCCCGCCATTATCAGGAAGCCCTGAACGTGCTGCGGAGTATTCCGGAAAACCGGCGCAGCGGCCGCTGGTATTATTATTCCAGCCTGGCCCATGCGGGGCTGGGCCTGAAGATCGCGGCGCTGGAACATATCCGGCGGGCCATCCGGCTGGAACCGGACAATCTGGAATACCGCCGGGTGCTGGAGCGGCTGGAATACGGCGGCCAGGCCTATCAGACCGCCGGCCGGAGCTTCGGCCTGCCGGGCTTCGGCGGAGCCGGACTCTGCCTGACCTGCTGCGCTTTGCAATATTGCTGCCGGTTCTGTACCTGCGGTTTTTAGCGTCCATAGCGGATCAGGTCCATTGCCTCTTTTCCCCAGATAAATTTTTACATGAATTTTTCATTTGACAAAAATATTCCCCATGACTATAATAAATATATTTACTTATTTCAACATAGTTGTGAGGGGAGAAACATGAATTCGGTTGATAATATCGGCGCGGCCATGCGCAAACTGCGGTTGAAAAAGAAAATGACCCTGGCCCAGGTCAGCGAGCGGGTAGGTTTGTCGGCCAGTTTCCTATCCCTGATGGAGCGGGGCAGCTCTTCTTTGGGCATCGACGGCCTGACCAAACTGGCGGCCTTATACGGGGTGGAGGTAGCCTATTTCTTTGACGACGACCGGGCGTCGGCGGAGGAACCGATCGTCCGCAGTTACGAGCGGGAATATTTGCAGGTCAACAATAAGTATATCCAGTACGCCCTGTGCCGGGATATGAACCGGAAGCGTTCCTGCCCGGAAATCTACGAGGTGTACCCGGACCCCAACTCCAAGGACAAGCCTTTTATCTGGGAGCATGCCCGCAGCGAATATGTGATCGTGCTGGAAGGGGTGCTGACACTGACCCTTAACCATACCGAATACACCATGTATCCTTATGATACGGCCTATATACCCAGCAATGTTCCCCATGGCTGGCAGAACCGCACCAGCAAAATGGTGCGCATCATCTCCTTTGCCGACGACGAGCATGACGAGCTGCTTGAGGATAAAGGCGCCAAATAGGGCCGGCTTTCGGAGCCGGTTGTGACAGGCGTCCCGCCCCCTCGGTAAAGGCTTGCCCTGCCGTCCGGGCGCTGCGGATGCTTGCTTTGGCATGGCCTGGCCAGGCCTTGGCGCGGATAGAAGCGGACAGAAAAAGGACCGGCTTTACGCCGGTCCTTTTCCGTGGAGAAAAGGGGAATGAAGTCAGGCCTGACAATGCAGATGGCAGGCGCAAAAATGATGGGGCGCGATTTCACGGAATTCCGGGTCCTTGTCTTTGCAGACAGGCATGGCATAGGTGCAGCGCCCCTGGAAACGGCAGCCCGGGGGAGGGCTGATGGGGCTGGGCACGTCGCCTTTGAGCAGAATACGCTGCCGCTCCTTTTCATAGTCCGGGTCGGCGACGGGAATCGCGGAGAACAGGGCCCGCGTGTAGGGATGCTGGGGATTTTTATACATTTCCGTGCTCGCGGCCAGCTCCACAATGCGGCCCAGATACATTACGCCCACCCGGTCGGAGATATGCTTGACCATGGACAGGTCGTGGGCGATGAACAGATAGGTCAGGCCCAGCCGGTTTTGCAGGTCCTCCAGCAGATTGACCACCTGCGCCTGGATGGACACGTCCAGGGCGGAAATGGGCTCGTCGCAGACGATGAACTTTGGCCCGATGGCCAGGGAGCGGGCAATGCCGATACGCTGCCGCTGCCCGCCGGAAAACTCATGGGGGAAGCGGTTGGCATGCTCTTTGTTGAGGCCCACTTTTTCCAGGGCGTCGTAGATGACGGCCTGGCGTTCCGTGCCGCTATACAGTTTATGGATATCGATGCCCTCGCCGATGATATCGCCCACGGTCATGCGGCTGTCCAGGGAAGCGTAGGGGTCCTGGAAAATCATCTGCGCCTGGCGGGCAAAGTTTTTGCGCTGCTCCTTGGTGAATTTGGTGATATCCTCGTTGTCGAAGAGGATGGTGCCGGCGGAGGGCTCGTAAAGCTTGATCATGGTGCGGCCGATGGTCGACTTGCCGCAGCCCGATTCGCCTACCAGCCCCAAGGTTTCGCCCCGGCTGATGGTGAAGCTCACGTTGTCCACAGCTTTGAGAAACTTTTTCCCCACCGGGAAATACTTTTTCAGATTCGAAACTTGAACCAGGGGGCGTTCAGCGGCAGTATCCGGCATCTTCTCCTCACCTTTCCGGCGGTTTCTCCATTTATCTGCGAGTCCACATAAAACTCCTGGTTAAAGTATATTATATGTGAAACCCAAAAGTCCTTCATTTTTTTACGCAGAAATATGAAAATTGTTGATTATTTGCTGATTATAAAAAAATATAAAATCCTAATTATATTTCGAAAGGAATTGCCGATATTGTCGTTGAATATAAACACGCATTGTTGAAAATGTTATATTTGTTTCATTTTTAAAATTCCCTTGAAAATTTGGAGGCTATGGCATGAACAAGGAAAGGCTGTCCCGTCTGTACCGGTCCCTGCAGGAGCAAGGCTGCGACGCTTATTTTGTTACCTCGCCGGCTAACGTGCGTTATCTCAGCGGTTATACCGGCGACGAGGCTTATTTGCTGGCGGCTCCGGGGAAGAACTGGCTGATCACGGATTTCCGCTACCGGGAGCTGGCGGAACGGGAAGCCGTAGCGTTCCAGGTGGTCATGCACCGCAACAGCGCCCCCGCCCTGCCTGAAGTGGTGCGCCAATACTGCGAGGAACTGGGCGCGGAAAAGCTGATGATCGAGAAACGCCACATTACTTACGCCATGTACGCCGAGCTGGAAAAATCCCTGTCCGGCCGGACGGAGATCGCGCCCGGCAACGGTTTGGCGGAGGAACTGCGCTATGTGAAGGATCCGGAAGAGATCGTCAAGCTCAGGATCGCCTGCTCCGCCACGGACCGGGTCTTCAGCGCCATCTGCGATTATATCCGCCCGGGCGTCACGGAAAAGGATATCGCCCGGGAAATGCGCTATCTGATCGAGAAGGAAAACTGTGACAACGGTTTTTCCCTCATCGTGGCTTCCGGCGTCAACGGCTCCCTGCCCCATGCGATCCCCCAGGCGGACAAGGCCGTGCAACCGGGCGAGCTGGTCACTTTGGACTTCGGCTGCCTCTACCAGGGCTATCACGCGGATATGACCCGCACCGTGATGGTGGGTGTGCCGGCGGACTGGCAAAAAGAGCTGTACGCCATCGTGCAGGAAGCCAACCGGCGGGCGGAAGCGCTGATCAGGGACGGCGCCAAAGGCAAGGACGTGGACGCCGCCGCCCGGGACTACATCGCCGCGCAGGGCTACGGGGAGCATTTCGGCCACGGTTTGGGCCACGGGGTGGGCCTGGAGATCCATGAAGACCCCTTTATGAGCAGAATTTGCCCCCATACGCTGCAAAGCGGCTGCGTGGTCACGGTGGAGCCGGGCATTTACCTGCCGGGCCGGGGCGGCTGCCGCATCGAGGACAGCGTGCTGGTGACCGACGACGGCGCGGAGGTGCTCTTTGCCTCCACCAAGGATATGGTGATACTGTAAGCGGACAGCCATACTACCAATTAAGGGTTTATTAATTTTTGCTCAGGCGCATGCGAACGGAAGGGAACCGGAAGCATTGCTTGAAAGATAATAAAGGAAATGAAGAGGGGGGTTTTGTACACAATGAAAAAAAGTTTGTTGCTTGTGCTCATGTTGGCCCTAGTCATGGTACTGGCCGCCGCCTGCGGCGGCGCCGAACAGCCCGCCGGCGAAACGCCCGCCGCCGAAGGCGGGGAAACCGTCTCCGGAGTCGGTCAGGACCTGGTATTCTCTCTGCCCTCGTTGCCCACCATCGACCCGCAGCGGTTCAACGCTTCGCCGTCTTATGTGGTGATGAAAGGCTTCGGCGAAGGCCTGGTCCGCACCTGGCACGGCGAAGTGCAGCCCGGCGTTGCCGAGAGCTGGGAAATTGCCGACGACAACCTGAAAATGACCTTCCACCTCCGGGAGGACGCCTGCTGGTCCGACGGTACGCCGCTGGTCGCCAATGATTTCGTTTATGCTTTCCAGCGCTTGGTGGACCCGGAATTTGCCGCGGACTACAGCTGGGTGCTGGCGGAGGTGAAGAACTCTCAGGCCATCATGGGCTGGGTGGACAACCCCGAGGGCCTGACCAAGGAGGATCTGGGCGTTTCCGCTCCTGACGACCATACCTTCGTCATCGAGTTCGACACCCCGGCTCCCTATTATCTGGGCTTCCTGGATATGCCCTGCTTCTACCCTGTGAAACAGGAACTGGTGGAACAGTACGGCGACCAGTACGCCCTTTCCGCCGAAGCCATGCTGGGCAACGGCCCCTTCGTGGTCAGCGAGTACCTGGTGGATCAGAGCGTCACCATGGTTCCCAATGAGAATTATTGGAATGCGGAAGCTGTCAAGCTGGATTCGGTGAAGGTCCTGATCATGGACAGCGAGGCTGCCTTCGCCCAGATGGAAACCGGCGAGCTGGATCTGGCCAATATCCCCGTGGCCACCGCCTCGTCCTATCTGGCTGATCCCGGCATGCTGCCGGACGCCACTGTGGAAACCTATCTGAGCGGCGCCGTGGACTGGTACTGCATCAATATCGCCAGCACCGCCAATCCCATCCTGGGCAACAAGGATTTCCGCCTGGCCCTGAACTACGCCCTGGACCGTGAGGAATATGTGGCCATCGCCACCGGCGGCCTGTACGCTCCCGCCACCCGTTTCGTCCTGCCCGCCGTGGCCGGCGTGGACGGCGGCTATTACTGCGAACAGTATCCGGTGGAGATGTATCAGACCACTGCCGAACTGGACAAGGCGGCGGAACATCTGCAGGCGGCCATGGACGCTCTGGGCATCACCGATCCTTCCCAGATCACCATCAAGCTGAAGATCTCCGACGACTCCGCCAGCAAGCTGATCGTGGAGAACTGCCAGGATCAGTGGCAGCGCGCGCTTGGCATCAACGTGGAGATCGAGACCGTGACCTACAAAGCCATGCTGGCCGACCGGGTGGCCGGTAACTTTGACCTGGTCTATGCCGGCTGGATGCCCGACTACAACGACCCCTACACCTACCTGTCCTATTTTGTTTCCAGCAACAGCCAGAACGGCGGCAAGTTCAGCAACGCCCGTTACGACGAGCTGGTGAACACCGCCAACACCTTCAGCGACACCGCCACCCGTCTGGAAATGTACCAGGAGGCCGAAACCATTCTGATGGAGGAAGCCGGTATCGTTCCGCTGCAGGTGCGCCAGGTGCCCTGGGCCTATAAGTCCAACCTGAAGGACCTGGTCCGCTTCTACCTGGGCTCCGAGATCGATTACACCTACGCTTATTTCGAATAAAATTTATCAGTATGGGGAGGGGGGGATGTCCGTGTCCCGGACATCCCCCTCCCTGCGTCACCCGACAGATGCGCCGTTTTTTGATAAGGATGGGATCGGATGGCAAAATATATCCTCAAACGCTGCGTTATCGCCATTTTCACCTTGCTGGTGCTGGTGACCGTTATCTTCATTCTGGTTCGCCTGCTGCCCGGCGAGCCCTTTTCCAGTGAAAAAACCAACGCAGCCATTCTGGCGAAAATGAACGCCTACTACGGCCTGGACAAACCCTTGTTCCAGCAGTGGCTGACCTATATCGGCAATCTGCTCCAGGGCGATCTGGGCGTGTCCCTGAAATATGTGGGGCGCTCCGTGAACAGCGCCATCGCCCAGACTTTCCCTTATTCCGCAGGCCTGGGCATCCGGGCTTTGGGCCTGGCCCTGGCGGCGGGCCTGTTCCTGGGCACCATTGCCGCGCAGAAGGCCGGCAGAATAGTTGATTATCTCTGTGTGCTGATTGCCATCATCGGCGTGTCCGTGCCGGATTTTATCATCGGCACCGTGTTGCAGCTCATCTTTGCCATCCGGCTCAAATGGCTGCCGGCCGGGCAGTGGGAAACGGCCCGGCATATGATCCTGCCGGTCGTGGCTTTAAGCTTGTACACATTGGCTTTGGTAACCCGCCTGATGCGCTCCAGCATGCTGGAAGTGATCCATCAGGATTATATACTGACCGCCCGGGCCAAGGGGCTCAGCCGTTTCCAGGTGGTCTGGCGGCATCAGATCCGCAACTCCATCCTGCCCATCGTCACCATCATGGGCCCCCTGGTGGCGGCGGTGCTGACCGGCACCTTTGTGCTGGAAAAGATCTACGCCATTCCCGGCATGGGCAAATTCTATGTGCAAAGCATCTACGACCTGGATTACACCATGGTCCTGGGCATGACGGCCTTCTACGGCATGTTCCTGGTGGCCGCCAATCTGGTGGTGGATATACTCTACGGTTTGATCGATCCCCGGATCAAACTGGCGGAGCGCAAATATAAACCGTCCGCCGAGGAAGAAGAGGAGGAAGCCTGATATGGAAGACGTGATCGCAACCACCGCTTTTTCCCCGGATCTGGAACTGACGGAGCGGCAGCTGCAGCGGGCCCCCAAAAATAAGGACGATCTGAACAAGGTGGTGCGTCCCAGCCTCACCTATTGGCAGGACGCCTGGATCAAGCTCCGGAGAAACAGGGTGGCGCTGGCCGGCCTGATCATTTTGCTCATTTATATTCTGCTGGCCGTTCTCGCGCCGCTCTTTTCCCCATATGATTACGCTTCCCAGAACGCCGCAACGCTTAACCAGGCTCCCAGCGCAGAGCATTGGTTCGGCACCGACCAGGCCGGCCGGGATCTATGGGTGCGCAACTGGATGGGCGCCCGGGTCTCCCTGTTCATCGGCCTGATGGTCGTGCTGATCAACACCGCCATCGGCTGCATCGTTGGCGGCGTCTCCGGTTATTTCGGCGGCCGCGTGGATATGGTGATCATGCGCGTCATCGACGTGCTGTACGGCATCCCCATGATCATCCTGGCCATCCTTTTAATGGTGGTGCTGGGCCAGGGCGTTTTCCCGCTGATCCTGGCCATGGTGGCGGTGGGCTGGATCGGCAGCGCCCGCCTGGTCCGGGGCCAGGTGCTGCAATTGAAGAATACGGAATACGTGATGGCCGCCCGCACCCTGGGCGCTTCCGATACCCGCATCATCCTCCGGCATATGTTGCCCAATATCAGCGGCATCCTCATCACCACCATGACCATGGCCATTCCCCAGGCCATTTTCAACGAGGCTTTTCTCTCTTTCATCGGCATCGGCGTGAAAGCGCCCCAGTGCTCCTGGGGGTCGCTGGCGCAGATCGCCACCCAGGTGTATAAGATTCACCCCTATCAGATGCTGATCCCGGCCTTTTTCATCTGCACCACCATGCTGTCCCTGAATATGCTGGGCGACGGCCTCAGGGACGCTCTGGATCCGAAGATGCGCGGCAAATACTAGAAAGGAGCGGTACGATGACTGAGAATACGCTTTTGGACGTTCGTCATCTGAGCGTCTCCTTCAAAACCTACGGCGGCTATGTGCAGGCGGTGCGGGACGTCGGCTTCCAGGTGGGAGAAGGCGAGTGCGTGGCCATCGTGGGCGAAAGCGGCTGCGGCAAAAGCGTGACCGCCAAAGCCCTGATGCGCCTGATCCCGGAGCCGCCGGGCAAGATCACCAACGGCGAAATCTTCTTTAAGGGCCAGGATGTGCTGCAATTCTCGGAACGGCAGATGCAGAATCTCCGGGGCGACGATATCAGCATGATCTTCCAGGATCCCATGACCAGCCTCAATCCCACCATGACCGTTGGCAAGCAGATCGCCGAGGTGCTGGTGAAGCATCAACGGCTCTCCAAAGCCGAGGCCATGGAAAAGACCGTGGACTATCTGAAGCTGGTGGGCATTGCCAACCCGGGGAAAAGGGCCAAGGAATATCCGGACTCCCTGTCCGGCGGCATGCGGCAGCGGGTGGTGATCGCCATTGCCATGTGCTGCAATCCCAAGCTGCTGATCGCCGACGAACCCACCACGGCTTTGGATGTGACCATTCAGGCCCAGATCATCGATTTGATGAAGGATTTGCAGGCCCGGTTCAATACCTCCATTATCCTGATCACCCACGACCTGGGGGTCGTGGCCAATATGGCCAAACGGGTGCTGGTGTTCTACGCCGGCCAGGTGGTGGAAGAGGGTCCGGCGGAGCAGGTGTTTTATCAGCCCCGCCATCCCTATACCCGGGGCCTGCTCAAATCCATGCCCAAGCTGAACGCGGCCGGCAAGGAGGAATTGATGAGCATCGAAGGCGTGCCGCCGGATCTGTTCGCGCCGCCGTCAGGCTGCGCCTTTGCCGCCCGTTGCGAGTACGCCATGAATCTCTGCCAGGAGCGGCAGCCTCCCCGCCTGGCCGTGGGCGGGCAGCATTGCGCCGCCTGCTGGCTCAATCTCCGGCAGGTCCCGCCTGCGCTGCGTCCCGCCTGGATGACCAGCAGCCGTGTTACCCTGGAGGATATCACCAACAGCTGACCGGCGACGTCTGCGGTCCTGCTTGTCTCCTGCGTTCGCTGTAGCGCAGGAGATTTTTTTGTCCGGCCGGCGCGCCCGGCTGTGAGCGGCCGGTTGGCTTTTTTAACCCGGTTGCGACAAAAAATTAATTTTTTAAGCCCAGGCTGCCGGGGAGCTAAAAAAAATTATGTACAGGCGGCGCGCTTCCGGCTATAATGGTTCCATTACTTCGGGGAGGACGCCCATGTCCAAATTATTGATCCTGATGAACCGCTTGTCCGGGCCCTGGCTGATTTTTATCGCCGCGGTGCTCTGGTCCACCGTGGGCGGGGTCAGCAAAAGCCTGCAGATGGACCCGCTGCTGTTCGCGGGTTTCCGGGCCCTGATCGGCGGCATGGTCTTGCTGCCGCTGCTGCAGCCCCGGCAGCTGGTGTGGGACAAATGGCTGGTGGGCCTGATCCTGTCCTACACCGGCATGACCGCCTTCGTCCTGACGGCCATGCGCTATACCACGGCCGGCAATACCATCGCGCTGCAGGACAGCGCGCTGGTGTGGCTGTTTTTGTGGGCGCTGCTGATCGGGAGGAAGCGGATGAGCTGGCGGCGGGTGGTGCCGGTGTTGCTGGCGTCCCTAGGCATCGCGGTCTTTCTCCTGGAGCCCAATACCGGCAGCAACGCCTTTGGCAATGTGCTGGCTTGCCTCGCCGGCATCTGCTTCGCCTGCCTGTCCGTGTGCATGCGCAATGCCCGGGCCGCCACGCCCCTGTCTTTGATCGGGCTGATGAATGTCAGCTCCGGTGTGCTGATCCTGCTGGGCCTGCTGATCTTGCCCGATTACACTTTCCGGGTGCCGCCGATCGCCTGGCCCGTCATCCTGCTCATGGGCACGGTGCAGCTGTCCGGCGGCTATCTGTGCTATTGCCTGGGCGTGCGCAAAATCGAGCCCCAGCGCGCGCAATTGCTGTGCACCTGGGAATTGGTGCTGTCGCCGGTCTGGTCTTTTTTGATGGTCGGCGAACTGCCCACCGTTTACGGCTTCATCGGCTGGCTGGTGATGATCGCGGCGATCGTGCTGGAAAACAAGCTGTTCATACCGGAGCAGCCGGCGGTGCAGGCGCCGCTCAACCTGGCTGTGGAAAAATAACGGCAGCGCGCTTCCCAGGAAGCGCGCTGTTTTCAATGTATCACAACTCCAATTTATGGATCTCCGTCTTGTCCAGCCAGTCCGCTTTCAATTCCTGGAGCTTGGCGAAGTGGGGCGCTGCGAAATGCCGGGCCAATGCCTCCCCATCCTGCCATTGCTCCCAGAGAAACAGCTGGTCCGGATCAGCGGCGGCGTAGAAGTAATCATAGCGGAGATTGCCCGCTTCCGCCCGGGAGGATTGCGGGATGCCCATGGTATTGAGCAGGCAATAATAATCTTCCCGCTTCCCCGGCTTTACAGTATAGAGTACGTTGATGATGATCATGGCTTAACCTCCCTCAAAATGCTTGCCAGCCGCTTCCCCTGGCTGCGGCGGCGCGTTCCGGCAACAGCCCCTTTGTCTCAACGCGCGGCGCTACCCATGCTATTTCGCCTTTCCGCCCCGTTTTCCTGGCGGCCTAAGCGAACCGGCCTGCCGTTCCCCAGCGCCGAGCCCAAGCCGCTCTCCGGCAAAGCCCAGCTTCCGTGGCCTGCTGTGCCAGCCTGCCTCATTAAAAATTTAGCACAATATTAAAAAAATAAGCGGATAATTGACAAAGAGTGTCGTATCGGCTACAATGTAGTCGCGCCGACTAACCGGTCGGTTTGGCCGATTGATCTATTTTATCCCGGTGAAAGGAGTGAGTCTATGGCGAACGCTTCCGGCACGGAGGAGCGCCGTCAGCTGATCATCCGCGAGGCGGCCCGTCTGTTCACGGAGCGCGGCTATTACCGGACCTCCATGGAGGATATCGCCGCCGCGGTGGGGTTGCGCAAACCCACGCTCTACTGGTATATTTCCGGCAAAGAAGAGATTCTGTTCCATATTCATAACGAATTCGTGGACATGCTCATCGCCAAACACCGGCAGCGCGTCGGCAGCGGCCTGAGCAACAGCCAGCTGCTGCGCCTGGTGATGTACGACGTCTTCGACCAGTTCAGCGAATATCCCGGCTATGTCAGCTCTTTTCACGAGCATTATCACGACCTCTCCCAGGAACTGCAAAAGCAGATGGAAGTGAAGCGGGACAGTTACTTCAACGCGGTGGCGGAAATCGTGCGCGCCGGCGTTGCGGCAGGGGAATTCCAGTCGGAAGATCCGGCCCTGACCGCCCTGGCGTTTTTCGGCCTCTGCAACTGGGTCTATAAATGGTACCGCAGCGACGGCCCGCTGAAGCCCAGGGAGATCGCGGATAAATTCTGGGTGATCTTTATGGACGGGGTGCGGAAACAATGAGCGGCAGCGTGAACATGCGGGTGGAAAATCAGGTGGCTTATCTGACCTTGGCGCGCCCGGAGAGCCTGAACGCCCTGAACGGAGAACTGATCGACGATTTGTCCGCCGCCCTCCATGATTGCTTTGACCCGGAGCTGCGGGCCGTGGTGCTGACCGGCGCGGGCAAAGCCTTTTGCGCCGGCGGCGATCTGGCCTATCTGAGCGGCTGTCCCTTGCTCGGCGACGCCCTGGGCCGGCTGGTCCTGGGACTGAACCGGGTCATCCTGGACATCCGTTTGCTGGATAAGCCGGTGCTGGCGGCAGTGAACGGCGCCGCCGCCGGCGCGGGCATGAGCCTTGCCCTGGCTTGCGATCTGCGGCTGATGTCCGAGGCGGCCAAATTCAAACAGGCCTATAGCAGCAACGGCCTGGTCCCCGACGGGGGTTGGACCCTGCTGGCCCCGCGCCTGCTGGGCCTGGCCAAAGCCACGGAACTGCTGCTGCTGGACCCGGTGATCAGCAGCGGCGAAGCCTTGGCCCTGGGCTTGGTCCAGGAGGTAACGCCCGGGGACGGGCTGATGGCCAGGGTCCGGATCCTGGCGGAGCGGCTGGCCCGTGGCCCTGGGTCCGCTTACGCCGAGGCCAAGGCGCTGCTGAACCAGGCCCTGCTGCCGGAGCTGGCGGCCCACTTGGAGCGGGAGCGGCAGGCCATGATCCGCATCGGCAACAGCGGCGACGCTGCCGAGGGCCTGGCGGCTTTTCTGGCCAAGCGCGCTCCCGTATTCAACGGCGCCTGAGTTTAGTGAGAAGAACGGATTTGACGGCAGGATTTATTTCCGGGGCAAAAACAGGTTATACTGAATAGCGGCGGGGCCGCCGGCCCGGCCCTGCCGGAACTGCGGAATGCGAGGTTGGTATGCTCTTAGCGATCGATTGCGGCAACACCCATTTATGCCTGGGCCTGTTCGAGGGAAAAATCCTGCTGCGCAGCTGGCGGCTGTCCACGGACGTGAAAAAGACCGAGGACGAATACCTGGTGATGCTGGGGCAGCTTTTTGAGCAGCAGGGCTTTGAGCTGTCTCAGCTGGAGGGCATGATCCTGGCCTCCGTGGTGCCCTCCATCAATATCATCTGGCGCAAGCTGGCGGATAAATATCTGAAATGCCAGCTGCTGATGGTGACGCCGGAAACGGATATCGGCATCGCGATCCTCATGGACAACCCGGCCGAAGTGGGGGCTGACCGCATCGTCAACGCGGTGGCCGCCCACGCCAAATACGGGGGCAAGCTGATCGTGGTGGATTTCGGCACCGCCACCACCTTCGACTGCGTATCGGAAAATGCCGAATACCTGGGCGGCGCCATCTGTCCGGGCGTTGAGATCACACAGCAGGCCCTGTTCGCTTATGCCGCGAAGCTGGCCAATGTGGAATTGTACCGGCCCCCTGCGGTGATCGGCAGGAATACCGGCGACGCGCTCCGCTCCGGCCTGCTGTGGGGTTACGGCGGCCAGACCGACGCTTTGGTGCGCCGGATCAAGCTGGAGCTGGGGCAGGACGCGCGGGTGGTGGCCACCGGCGGCCTGGCCACCTTTATCCGCAATTTCAGTGAAACCATCGACCTGGTGGACCCGCAGCTGACTCTGGACGGCCTGCGGATGATCTGGGACCGCCAAAAACAGGTATAATCCGGTTTGTTTAGCCGTGTAGTTGACAAAACCAAGCGGCTGGTATTATACTTAACAGCGATTGGCCTAATTCCCAATTGCTTTTATCAAGAAGAGGAGGACAGCAATTATTATGGACAAAATTCTGGTCTTATTGACGCTTTTTGGTTCGGTATTGGCCCTGGCTTTCGTGGGCTTCACCGCCAAAAAGGTGCTGAGTTACCCGGAAGGTAATGAGAAGATGATCAAAATCGCTTCCGCCATCCGTACCGGCGCCAGAGCCTATCTGCGCCGCCAGTACAGCATTGTGGCCATTTTCTTTGTGGTGATGATCGTGATCATCTGCGGTATGGCGGCCGCCGGTTTTCTTACCTGGTTTGTGCCCTTCGCTTTTCTTACCGGCGGCTTTTTCTCCGGTCTTTCCGGCTTTATTGGTATGACCATTGCCACCAAAGCCAATAACCGTACCGCCGCCGCCTGCCAGGAAGGCCTGAACCGTGGACTGAGAGTGGCCTTCTCCGCCGGCAGCGTCATGGGCTTTACCGTGGTCGGGCTGGCGCTGTTGGATATTTCGCTTTGGTACATCATTTTGGATATGGGCTTTAACCTGCCGCTGGAAGAGGTCACCGCCACCATGATTACCTTTAGCCTGGGCGCTTCTTCCATGGCTCTGTTCGCCCGTGTGGGCGGCGGTATCTTCACCAAAGCCGCTGACGTGGGCGCCGACTTGGTGGGCAAGGTGGAAGCCGGCATCCCCGAGGATGACCACCGCAACCCCGCCACCATCGCCGATAATGTGGGCGATAATGTGGGCGACGTGGCCGGTATGGGCGCCGACCTTTATGAATCTTACGCCGGTTCCATCATCTCCGCCTGCGCCCTGGGCGTGGTAGCCTTCAACAAGGTGCCGGAAGTGGACCGGGTGATGGCGGTGGCTATCCCCATGGTGCTGGCCGCCGTGGGCGTGCTGGCTTCCATTATCGGCAGTTTCCTGGTGAAGACCAGGGAGAAAGCCGATCAGCGCACGCTGTTGTCCGCGTTGCGCCGGGGGACCAATTTCAGCGCCATTTTGATCGCCATCGTGTCTTTCCCGGTGGTTTGGCTATTGCTGGGCAAGGCTTTTATCGGCATCTATTTCGCCATCCTCGCCGGTTTGCTGGCCGGCGTGCTGATCGGCCTTACCACCGAGTTTTTCACCTCCGATACCTATAAACCCACCCAGAAGCTGGCCGCCTCCACGCAGAGCGGCACCGGCCCGCTGATCATCGGCGGCCTTGGCCTGGGCATGCAGTCCACCGCTATTCCCGTTCTCATTGTGGCAGTGTGCATTCTGGGCGCTTTCTTCCTCTCCGGCGGCACCGCAGATGTCACCCGGGGCCTGTACGGCATCGCCCTCTCTTCCGTGGGCATGCTCTCCACCCTGGGCATCACCCTGGCGACCGACGCTTACGGCCCGGTGGCCGACAATGCCGGCGGCATCGCCCAGATGGCTGAGCTGGCTCCGGAAGTGCGCGAACGCACCGATGCCCTGGATTCCCTGGGCAACACCACCGCCGCTACCGGCAAAGGCTTTGCCATCGGTTCCGCAGCCCTGACCGCCTTGGCCCTCATTGCCAACTATGTGGAGAAGGTGCAGCAGATCGACCCGCATATCCAACTGGATATGAGCCTGATGAATCCGGCCGTACTGGTGGGCGTGCTGATCGGCTCCGCCCTGCCTTTCCTTTTTGCCGCTTTAACCATGAATTCCGTGGGCCGCGCCGCTCAGAGCGTAGTTAAGGAAGTGCGCCGTCAGTTCCGGGAAATCAAGGGCCTGATGGAAGGCACCGCCGACGCGGATTACGCCACCTGTGTGGACCTGTGCGCCAAGGCTTCCCTGAAAGAGATGGTGCTGCCCACGGTCACCGCCGTGGTCACGCCGATACTGGTGGGGCTGCTGCTGGGCGTTAACGGCGTGGTGGGCCTGTTGGCCGGCTCTCTGGCCACCGGTTTCCTGCTGGCGATCTTTATGGCCAATGCCGGCGGCGCCTGGGATAACGCCAAGAAGTATATCGAAGGCGGCAATTACGGCGGCAAAGGCTCCGACTGCCATAAGAGCGCCGTGGTGGGCGATACGGTGGGCGACCCCTTTAAAGATACCGCCGGCCCCTCCATCAACATCCTGATCAAGCTCATGTCCATGGTATCCATCGTTTTTGCGGCTTTGGTTGTCAATTTCCATCTGCTGTAATGATTGGCTGAGTCGGGCCGCCGGCATTGTACCGGCGGCCCGACTGCTTTTGTAACAACGCAGCTTGCTCATGATGTTTGGGGAAAAGAACGGTTTTAAAATAATGAATCTTCAAGAGGCGACGATGCGCAGATATTATGTGGGCATTGATATCGGTTCCACAGCGGCGAAAAGCGTGGCGCTGGACGAAGGGCTGTCCCTTGTCTATCATGAGGCGGTACCCACCGGCTGGGACAGCGCCGGTACCGCGCTGCAGATCCGGGAGCGCCTGAGCAGCCAGGGGCTGGAGCCTGCTGCCTGCCGCTATGTGGCTACCGGCTACGGCCGGGTTTCCGTGCCCTACGCCCGTGAAACCGTGACGGAGATCACCTGCCATGCCAAGGGAGCGGCGTATCTGTTCGGGCAGCAGGACGGCATGGTGGTGGATATCGGCGGCCAGGATACGAAAATCATCGCCCTGGCAGGCGGCAAGGCCCGGGATTTTGTGATGAACGACAAATGCTCCGCTGGCACAGGCCGTTTTCTGGAAGTGATGGCGGCCACCCTGGGCGTGGACCTGGCCGCTTTACTGGATTTGGCGCAAAGCGGCGGCAACGTCAGCATTACCTCTCTGTGCACCGTGTTCGCCGAATCGGAGGTGATCGGGCTGATCGGCAGCGGCGCGGCCCGGCAGGATATCGCCTACGCGGTGGTGGATTCCATTGTCACCAAGGTGGCGACGCTGTGCAGCCGCCTGCATCAGCCCGGCCAGCGGGTGTTTCTGACCGGGGGACTGTGCGAGGCCCGCTATATTCTGGACAGCCTGGGCCGCAAGCTGGGGGCGGAAGTGGTCAGCCACCCCCTGGCCCGCTACGCCGGGGCCATCGGCGCGGCGCTGGCCGCGGCGGCGCTGGGGGACAAATAACCCGGCAGGGCCGCCTTTCAGGCCCCGCGCAGCCGCCTGCCCGCCGCAGCCCGGGCGGCTGCGGGGGCTTTATTGCCTGCATGAACAGAGGGACGGCAGTCTGCCGTCCCTCTGTTTGTTATTCCGTCCTGAGCTGGCAGCAGCCTTTGTCCAGAGGCCGCGGCCGTCCGGCGGAAAATCCGTTCTTACTTCGCCACGCCTTCGCAGAAACGCATCAGCATGGTGGCCATCTGCGCCCGGGTGGTCGGATTCGCGGGGGCCAGCGCCGTATCGCTGACGCCGCTGATGATGCCGGCCCCGCAGGCCCATTGGAAGGCCTCCAACGCGTAGGAGCTGACGCTGCCCACGTCGCTATAGGCGGCCAGGTCGGCGGCGGCGCTCACATCATAAGACTTGTACTGGGCGTAGCGGTGGAGAGTAGCCGCGAACTGCTCGCGGGTGATGCCTTTGCCCACGCCGAAGCTGCCGTCGTCATAGCCGGAGATCAGGCTGTTGCCGGCGGCCCAGCTCACGGCGTCCGCATAATAAGCGCCGGCGGCTACGTCGGTAAAGGAGGCGCCGCCGGTGACGGCCGGGCTGCCTGCCATCCGGTAGAGCACGGCGACCAACTGCTCCCGGGTCATGACGGCGGCGGGGCTGAAGGCGGTGGGCCCGGTACCCTTGAACAGGTCGTTGAAGTAAGCGTAGCGCACCGCGTCATAGTACCAGTCCACGATGGAGACGTCATAGAAGCTCATGCGGTCCAGATAGGCTGTGGGCGGGGTGAGCGTACCAAAGTCCGCCAGCTTGAGAATGGGCAGGGACAGGGTATGATCCAGGCCCGCCGCCTGGCTGGCGTAGTTGGCGCGGAAGCAGCCGGCCTTGGCATCCAGATAGTCGTCAAAGTAATTCCAGGAGGTGCCCCCGTCCACGCAGGCCGGCTCCAGCATCATGGCGGCGAAGGAGCCCAGGTTTTGGGCGGTGGAAATCACATAGGTGCCGGCCGGGATGACGATGGCTTTCGCGCCGGCGGTCCATTCGCCGTCCACCACATCCTGATAGTGGCCCTCGTAGACTTTTTCTTTAACCGTGAAGGAACTGACGTCATACCATTGGTAAGCCCCGGCCTTCAGGGTGAGGTCCTCCGCCAGCCGGCCGACCTGAACGCCGTGGAACAGCATGGTGTCGATAAAATCGATGCAATCGGCGTCCACCAGGTAGTAAGCGCCCATCACCTCATAATCGGTGGGGACGAACGTGCCCCAATAATCGGTCTGATAATCCACGGGATCGCCGTGTTCGATGGCGTAGGGGTCGCCCTCCGCGTCATAAAGACGGGTGCCGATCACTTTGCCCTCGGCGTCGGTGGCATAAGAAAGCACGGTCAGCTTCTCGTTGCCGCCCAGATTGAGGATGGTCATCTCCGAATTGAGGGCCACGATATCGGTGACGGGGTTAATGCCCTCGGTGGCGCGGGCCAGGGAACGGGCGTCGGCCGCGGCGATCTGCGCCTTGATCTCCTCCTTATCTTGGGCCGCCACCTGCAGGGCGCCGTAGATGCAGGCGTACTGGGTGTCCACCCGCACCGAGAACTCGTCGTAGGAATAGACCTCCAGCAGCAGGGCCAGGCGGTTGCGCAGGCCGGCGTAGTTGGTGGTGTAGCGGGCATAATCCTCGAAGGTGCGCCAGCCCTCGGCCACGATGTCGCTGTAGTAATAGCCCCAGTTGCCGTAAGGAATGGCGATCTTGCCCTGGGATTCCAGATAGGATCCGGCGCGCAGGGCCTTTTCGCAGAAGACGTCCCGGTTGTAGGCCAGCAGCGTGGGGTCGGTGCCGGCGTTCAGGCCCCAGTTATAGGTGATGGCGTGACGCATATAGGAGCCGTCGGTGGCATGGGCGTCGATAAACAGAATCGGATCCCATTTCTCCACCAGGTCCACAATGGAGCGGGCGCAGACGGAATCCAGCTTGGTCATATCCCGGTTGATGTTCAGGTTCTGGCCGTCCACCCGGGTGCCCACCAGTTTGGGGGTGAACTGGGTGGTGATGCGGTTCTTGCCCAGGTTGTCGTTGCCGTCCGGGCTGCTGTTGGGGCAGAGGACGATGACCAGGTCTTCCAGCAGGTCGTCATGCTGCCCTAAGGCCACCTCCCGGGCGAAGATCAGCATGGCTTCCTTGCCCTCCACCTCGCCGGAGTGGATGTTGCAGTTGATATAGACCACGGCCTTGTCCGGGTCCACCTGTTCCGGGCCGCCCGGGGCCGGTTTACCGATCACCAGCACCGGGATTCTGTTGCCATTGGGCGTGGTGTAGGTATACTCGAGACGGATCCGCCCGTCGCTGTTGGCGGCAACGGTCTCACAGAAAGCGATCACATCGTCGCTGGAGGTGGTTGCTGTCCAGTCGCTGGCTTCCGCCGGGGTCAGCAGCCTGTCCAGGGGACTGGCGGCCAGGGCGGGGGAGGAGAGGCCGAGCAGCAGAGCCAGGGTCACTACCAATAAGATAAGCAGGTGCGTACGCTTCATAGTTGGATGATACCTCCTCTGATTTCCGTTTTCTACCAGAAACACGCTTCTTGGTTGCGGACAAGCAGGTAAAACCTGAAAATCACCTCCGTAAACATTAAATTTATCTTCCGCTTTCTTTAACCCAAATTGATCATTCTTCCCGCTCACGGTGGAAGAAACGGCAGCCTTGATAGTGCAGATGGGTCAGATAACTCATGCGCTGCACCTGCAAATAGCCTTCGGCCACCCGTACCGGCTGATCGCCGGGGCGCATCCGTTGCACAAAGGCCAGGTTGCTGTCATAAAAGGCATAGAAGGCGCGGTGGGCGGCGGTGATTTTGGCCCGGTAGGATTCGCCGGTGACATAAAGGCACAGGCCCATGTCCACCTGCAAGGCGGTGAGCGCCTGCTGCAGCTCGGCGGCCTTGTCCCCGGCAACGGCCGGGTCCAGCGAGGCGTAGCAGCCGGCCAGCCAGGATTCCAGGTCATAGGCCCGGTTTGCCAGCATGGCCAGGGCCACGTCCCGGTAGATATTGGTGCGGCGTTCCTGATCCGTGCCATACCACACTTTCACCTGATCGTCCCAGAGCTGGGAGAGCGCGTCCAGATAGGCGTAATAGCAGGCGATCCAATCCCGCTGCGCCTGTTCCAGTGCTGCCTGCTGTTCCCGGGCCAGGGAGTTCAGCAACTGGCTGTAACCGATCACCACCCGGCTTTCCAGCGCGGTTTTGCAGGCCAGAAACTCCTCCTCGGTCATGGAGAAGGTCTCCGTATCCGGACAGGGCGCGTCGTAAAACACGGCTGCGGCCGGCCAGTTTTGGGTGATATGGTCGCCCGGCGCGGCTTCCGCGGACCGCGCCGCGCCCAACAGCAGGGCGCACAGGGTTCCCAGCGTCGCCAATACACAGGCCGCCCCTTTGCCGGGCCAGGGTTTGCGCATGTCGTCTCCTCCCGGGATTGAAGTCCGCTCAGCGGCTTAATACGAGAAACGGTATAAGCAACATTTTGGTAAAAATTTCGACAAGAATTTTACAAAAATAGAAATATCTGTATCCTGATTATAGTATGAAAATTTTGCCAAGTCAACTTCTGTTTTGTTCATCATGGGGCAAAGTATATTCTGGCATGAATATAAGCCCTGAACGAAGCATTGGTCGGTTACGGCGGGGCTGATGCCGGCTTGGGAACGCCAGGCGGTCCCGGGGCTGCGCAGCCGTTCCGCCGCCAGGCCGGAACGTAAATCGGCTCCCGGGCGACAGGGCTTTCCGGCCGCCCGGGAGCCTGCCCGGACCGCGCCGGTTTTCCGCTTGGTGCCGAAAAACAGCAAAAGCACCCGTAAAGGATGCTCCTTTTGGCAACGCGCGGGGATGCCGGGGAAAGCGACTTTATCCTCCCATGGGGCCGGCGGCGTTTTTCCTGCGCGCCCTCTGCGCAAGCGCCATAAACAAACCCCCTGCCAAAAGGCGGCAGGGGGTTTGTTTATGGAAAAGCTTTACACTTTTGAACTGCCACGTGCTACCAGGCATTTTGCCATGATTATTATATATAATAATCATTCATCGTCCTTCGCATTGGGAATCCTAATTATCTACCATAATTATAGCACGAGTCCTGTTCGTCAGAGTTGTATGTAAGTGCCGGTGAATTGTCCGGCCATCTCCAGTTTCGACCAACCGAAGTGTTGGACGGCAAATGACGGTTCAGTTTTACATCGTTGGCGAGTCCGGCGCTTCCACCTCTTGCTCTTGCTCTCGCGTCTGCCCAATGCGCTTCGTCACATCCGGCACAAGTTCACGGATCTGGTTCAGAATACCTTTGATGGTTCCCTCCTGCTCATAGGAGAGGTCAATGCCAGCGTCCAGAGCGGTTATTCGGCAATACTATTCCATACGAGTTTACCATTTTCAGCAGAGTTGCAGATAAAGACGGCGCCGCTCTTTTTCACGACTGCATAATATTGCCCGCCCCACTCGGCCGCGCCTTTCACACGAAACACCCAGCACGATTCATTCAACGTATCGACCGAATCAAGCAAGGCGCGCGCAAAAACAGCGTCACTGTCTGTCCGCTCCGGCCATTCGCCAAGAATATACCAGCTTACGGGTTCCAGCTCCACCCCCATCCTTGTCTGTGCCATGTCCCGCGCCTGTTCCTCCGTGATGGCGTCTTGTGACGGGTTAGCTCGCAAAAACGCCTCCAGATCATGATATCGGATGTCGATGCCGCTTCCGCCGCTTTCCCAAATGCTTTCAAGATTTACGCTGTCCGGCTTGCCCTCCGCTTTTGAATGAACAACGAGGCGATAGCCGCCTTCCACTGTGTAGACCATGGTGTAATAGTCAAAGCTGGAACTGGCGTTTGCGCCTTTATATTGCCGTAAGTCCTCAAACAATAAGTCGCCGCCTTTTGTGGCAAGCTCACGGACATCGTCAAGCGTCATCGTCCACGCGAACCAAACGCCGTCGCTACAGGTGGAAAAAATGCCGCGCTCTCTTGACACGGCGCAAATGAACGTCTCGCCCTCCAGGTCAACCTCGAAAGTGTATACATCAACAGACGCGGGAGGATTGATATCGCTAATATCTTTTTCACCCGTGTAGCGGATTTCTGTAGCTCCCGGATAGTGTGCGCTCACGGTTTCCTGCGCTTCATCAAGGGTCGTGATGTGAAAATCGTATAAACCCGTTGCCATGCTGTAATTTCCCGAAGGAATGACGAACATATCAGTTATAGCCAGCATTTCATCCTTTGTAAAGTCCATCGTATGTTTGACATACACCGTACTCAGGGTATCCGGCTGATACTCCGCCAGCGCGTCATTTAACCCGGCAATATCGCCGAATGCTCTGCCGGTGGATAGCTCCGACGGAGCGGGCGTTACTTCTCCGTCAAACAGTGTATAACGGGTTTGTCCATGATGATCTTTCCAAACAAAAATTGAAACGGCATCCACAAGCGGAATGGATGTTTGTATCGGCTTGGGATATGGCAAGCTGCTCTCCGCCAGAACCCAAACCAACCGGTGATTGATCCCGTCCGATTCCCCGTCCGTATATACGAACCTGACGGTTACGCACAATCGCCCTTCTTTCTGCACATATTCAACATAACGAAGCCGCTGTTCCCTGTCCTGCCAGCCGCTTTTTCCCGGTCCGAAAAATGCGGTTACTTGCTCAATAGTATACCAGGGGTTGGCTCCTTCCACAACGGTATTGTAAGCGGACTGGCACCCATCATCGTAGAGGCTTACACGCATTTTTCGTATAACGCCCAATTCCGGGTCCAAACTGTATCGTGCTTCCGCAAAATTGTAATCGTATTGATTGCCCGCTAACGGTTTCACTGGCGTAAGATCAGCCGCATCGCTGATTATGTTACCAAGTTGAAATCCATTTGCGTCAAAATGCTGCAAATCGCGGGTGGTTTCCCCCGCGCTTGCCTTGTTCACCGCAAACCCTATACTCAACACAGCGACTAACGCCACCGCCGCAACAATAATCACCCGCGACGGCTTTCTGAAATTCAAAACATTTTTTATTCTCTCTTTAACGCCGCCCTCGCCAAAAGCAAGCGGACTGCCGCCAATGATGCGCCGCTCCGTTGCCAAAGACAACAGCGACAACGAATAATCTTTCTTTGTTTCGCCGCCCATTTCTTTCAACACCCGTTCGTCGCATGACATTTCCATATCCACGCCCATCAACAAGAACGCCGCCCAAACCAACGGGTTAAACCAATGTAGACAGAGAATGAAATACGCAAGGAATTTTACGATATGGTCGTACCGCCGAATGTGCGTCTGCTCATGTAAAACGATGTATCCCCGCTCTTGCGCGGACAAACCTATCGGCAAATAAATTTTAGGAGAGAAAATGCCAAGTACGAAGGGGGATTTTATATTTTCCGCTTCATAGATATTTGATTCTATATGAGCCGCTTCCTTCATTTTTCGCTTGAGGATAAAGAAAGACGCCACGCCATAAATAAGCATAACGGCAACGCCCGTAAGCCATGCAAACGTGCCGACGGCCGTCCAGATCTGCAGCGGGTTTACACTCGCTCCAAGGGCGACAGCAGGTAGTGAACCGCTGATTATGTTGTCCACAATCGTTACACCGCTATCAATACGAGGTACGGTTTGCATGGCAATATCCGGAGGTATCGTTTGCGCCTTGAATGGAATCAAACTGAATGCGCTCTCGATCGAAAACGGCAATACCAAACGGAAGCCCGCCACTGCCCACAAACAGTAGGAGACTATTTTCGGAGCCTTCTTCAATGTCAACCGGACAAGGCATATCGCCGCGATAACGAACGCCCCGGTAAGGCCCATGTTTAAAATTGCGAGAAACAATTTATCCATTACCGGCGCCTCCTTCATGTTCGTCAATCAGCTGTCGAAGTTCTATAGCCTGTTCCGGCGTTAGCTTCTTGCCGCCAATGAATGAAGCAATAAATTTAGGCAACGACCCGCCAAATGTGTCCTCGACATAACGTCGGCTTTGATATGCGATTAACTCATCATGGGCCAGCATGACCGATACGTTTGCATTTTCGTTCTTGAAAACACCCTTGTCGCAAAGTTTCTTTAATACAGTATAAGTCGTTGATTTTTTCCAATCCATTTCCCGCTCAGCAAGTGCAACCAACGCCGGTGATGTCAGCGGCGCTTCCCGCCATATCAGCCCCGCGAGCTTCTCTTCCGCTGCGGTAAGACTTATATTTTTAGCCATAGCGTTTCCTCCAAACTAAACGTGTTAGACCAAATCTAGTCTAACACGTTTAGTTTGTCATGTCAATGGAGAGATTCATGCCCGCAACTTTCAAAAATCGGTTGGTTCGCAACCCTGATCAAGGATTATAAAGAAAACCCTGATTCAATCAGGGTTTTAGGCATAAAAAGAAGCCGGAATCTTAGACAGTCCAAGAAAACTGTTTAAAATTCCGACTTTATATCAATCGATAGCTGGCCCTTTTTATGTTGCGTGAAAAAAGATGCAGCCGAGAGGTAAAGAGATGAAATGGCGTACCCAGTTGATAAAAGACTTTGTCAATATGTTTCCCCTTATACTCCTAACGCCACACTCGACGTATTCGATAAGTTGAAAACTTACGATTCAGAAGCAACCTCCACACAGTATCCGGTATGCCCACATGCGGCGCACTGTAGCTTTCGTGTTTTGGGCGTGTGGCTGGCAAACAAAAACTTACCTAACGCTGGCTTAAACCTGGCGTTGCATTCCGCACAAATGTACTCCGTGCTCCTGTAGTACATTCTTGTTATCAAAATCCCCATCAAAATAACCAACGGCATGCCGATTGCAAAGGGCTGCCAAACGCCCTTTACAATCCACAGAACAACGGCTCCGATCTCAATGGCGTCCATAATCAGGCCAACCGCAAGCATGGCGGCGTGTGTCTTTCTCAATTTGCTTTTACTGTTCATCATCTGCTCTATGCCGCTGATTGAATTTACCGGAATCCTATCGTTATCGCGGATACTTTCTTTGATGACCTTAATCGCGTCCAGCTGCTTTTGCCTGTCTTTAATTTCGTTGCCGATCTGCCTGGCCTGTTCGTCAAGGAACAGCAACAACACTTTGCCGGGGTTATCGCTATCCAATATGCCTTTAATGGATGCCAGCGTCAGCCCCAGCGCTTTTAACATACAAATCAGTCGCAATTGATTAAGGCCGTCATCGGAATACAGCCGCCTGCCGCCCTCTGTCAGCTCTGATGGCTTCAGCAAATCTTTAGCGTCATAGAATTGCACTGTCCGAACAGAGACGCCGCACAGTTTGGCCAGTTCTCCGGTTGTGTATTGCGGCATAGAACTCACCTCCTTGCCCTTACACTACATGATGACGCAACGTCACAAGCAAGGGGTCACGTAAGGGGATTTTTTGAAAACGCTTAATAACCGCTGCGAAACAGTCTATAAATTTATTTACAAGTATACTATAATGGTTGTAACAACAAATAAACAAACTAGGAGAAGAATACAATGAAAAAGAAGATATCAAATATTCCTTTTGGTCCATATATTACTGTTTTAGCAGGTGCCACTATTAACGGAAAGCCTAATTATGCCGCCGTCGGAGCATATGGCGTGGTAAGTCAAAAACCTGTGCTTTATATTTCTTTAAAGAATTCCCACTATACAACGGCAGGAGTGGTGGAGAATGGATTTTTCAGTGTCAATATCCCCTCATCCGAGTTGATTAATAAAACCGATTATTGTGGCATGGTTTCCGGTAACCAAGTTGATAAATCAGGGGTATTTGAGTCGTTTTATGATGAGGCTGGGGAGGCGCCAATGATTAAAGAATGCCCTATTAATTATCTTTGTAAAGTCATACAGACGATTCCCATATTTGATTTCACGATGTTTCTTGGAGAAATTGTCGCAGTATACGCCAATGAAGACTGCTTGGAGAACGATAGGCCAAATGCGCTGAAGATTAAGCCAATCGTGATGATGGACGCGGGATATTTTGATCTAAATGAAAGGATAGGGTCAGCATTTAAAGCCGGCGCAGGTTATCAAACGAGTTAAAACGAGGAAAGCCAAATAAGTAGCCATCCTCAATCCGAGTGAGGCTACTTTTTATTAGTGCTGATAAATACGAAATTATTTACACTATAACATATCATCGTAACTCTGGCAAAGTAAAAAAGAAACACCAAAAACCTTTTTACGTGTACGGCTACCGGAGTTGCACCTTGCCCCGATCATACGAATTGAGGGCATGCTACTTTTACTTCTCGGAGCGGTTAAGACGATGCCGCGAACGAAACGCCGTGGATTGCTTGCCGGAGCGCGGTCGAAGCAGGAGATCACAATGGGAGACAAGCTGGTACCCCTATACGAAACACTCCTCACCCATTACGGCGAGTTGCACTGGTGGCCTGCGAAAACACCCTACGAGGTGATGGTCGGCGCGGTGCTGACCCAGAATACGGCGTGGGTAAACGTGGAGAAGGCCATCGCCAACTTCGGCAAGGCCCTCTCGCCTGAAACCGTGGCCAACGCCGGCCTGGCGGAGTTGGCGGAGATCATCCGTCCGGCAGGCTTCTATAACCAGAAGGCGGAATACCTGAAAGCGGCGACGGTTTGGTACGCCAAATACGGCTACGATGTGCCGGCCGTCCGGCGCGAATCCCTTGGCAAACTCCGGGCCGAGTTGCTCGCGACGAAGGGCGTCGGGCAGGAAACCGCCGATTCGATACTGCTCTATGCTTTCGGTTTCCCCACTTTCGTGGCGGACGCTTACACGGCCCGCCTTTGCGGGCGGTATCCGATCGGCGCAGGCAAGGGCTATAGGTTGGTCAAGGCGTATTTTGAGGACAACCTTCCGCAAAGCGCGCCTATTTATAACAACTTCCATGCCCTCATTGTGATAAACGCGAAGGCGCATTGCCGGAAGCAGCCGCACTGTGACGGCTGCCCGCTTGGCGAAAAGTGCGGGAGGCACGGCTTATGACCCGCCAGGAACTCATCAACTTCTGCCTGACGTTCCCCGCCGCCGTTTGACGACATAGCGGACGCGGGCGCGTGGACGGTCATGCGGCACAGGGCAAACAAAAAGTCCTTTGCGCTGATTTATGAACGGCAGGGCAAGCTATTTGTCAACCTGAAATGCGAGCCGCTGGAAGCGGACTCCCTCCGGCAGATGTTCGCGGACGTAACGCCCGCCTATCACATGAACAAAGTGCATTGGAACACTGTCGCATCAGGCGGCGATGTGCCTGACAGGGCGTTAAAGCGAATGGTCGGCCGGAGCTACGGCCTGATTAAGCCGAAAGTGAGAAAACGGCTATGAAGAATTTGCGGATCGGCTTATCCCTGTACGGGCTGATCATCGTGGCCCTTCAAGCCTTGCCGAATATTGTCTGGGCGTTGTTCCCGCCGTCAATTAACGCGCTTACGGGCAATGCCTCTTCCGTACCGGTTATCGAATACGGCGAACATATCCTCGGTGTGGCAATCGTCATCCTGCTGTTATTTTTGGTGCAACGCGGACAGGAAAAAAGGCTGCCGAAAAGCAAGACCGCAATTGCGGCTTATGCCGGAGGGCAAGCATAGCTGGTGGGATTGGAAGGATTGAAGATGACTAAGCGAATCGCCCCATGGGCAGGAATGCTTGGTACAGGAGCAGTTGGACAGCCTGGCTTCTCAGGTGTCTTACCTCACGCGAAAGGTAGCCGCCACGTTGGGCTGGCTCTTGGTTGATATTTATCTGGACATCAAGTCAGACGCTGATACGGCCGGCCGCAGTGCATTTCAGCGGATGACGAAAGACTGCCGGGCCAAAAAGCTGGATATTGTGGTGACGAAAAGCATCAGCCGTGTCGGCAGAAATACCGCCGACACACTGGCCGCCATCAATGAGCTGCGCCTGTACGGTGGGAGATTTACTTCGATCAGGAAGACATGGGCACCAAGGACCCCTACAGTTCGCTTCAAAATTTCTAAAACCTTTATTTTTGTATGCAGTTTCTCTTGACTCCCCCACATTTCCCGCGCCCATCATGCGGTAACGGGTCGTACCGTTCTGCATAACAGAATCCCTAATATGCACGTATTTAATATACGCGCCAAGGTTTTGCACTGTCTAATCCGGGGCCTCCACAAAGGCCGGTTTTGTCTCTGTGGGTTGGAACGCGGGATGGCGCAGCTGATGGACAGCCTGGTTGGCTATGAACCATTGGGCAAGGAGGTATAATGCATAAATTACCGTTTT
>Ga0228535_1000780_pt1 | contig 72273 bp, 58 predicted proteins | sample SJ1metagenome_FD_168457 | JGI IMG/M metagenome (GOLD analysis project Ga0228535, IMG submission 168457) | Enriched culture of PCE-dechlorinating microbial communities from Ithaca, New York, USA - SJ1 | ecosystem: Engineered > Modeled > Simulated communities (microbial... > Unclassified | place...
AATATGTTCAAAACTTACAACAATTTTTTAATTAAATCTACTCGGTTTACTTTCAATAAAGTTTTATAAATATCATTTTTGTATTCTTGTTTATACCAAAAGAAAAATTTTCTTTGATCTAACTTTTCTTCTTTCGATTTAGCTGTATATACTTTTTCAAGTGTATATGGATGATAGCCGGAATAATAGATTTCTGTAGCTAAAGTCATGGGAGTAGGTGTAAAATCCTGAACCTGTTCGAGTTTGAAGTTCATTTTTTTAGTTTCTACAGCTAAATCTGCCATATCTTCAACTTGACAGGCTGGGTGACTTGAAATAAAGTACGGAATAAGCTGCTGATTCAAACCTTGCTCTTTATTAATCTTATCGAATTGCTGTTTAAACTGATGAAAAAAACTAAAATTAGGTTTACGCATTAATTTTAAAACCCTGTCGGAAGTATGTTCCGGAGCTATTTTTAATCTTCCTGATACATGTTTGGTTATAAGCTCTTTAGTATATTCGGCATGACTTACATTCGATTTTGTATCTTTTACATCTGTCAGCAGCAAATCATAACGAATTCCGCTTCCTATAAAGGATTTTTTTACTCCGGAAATTTTATCAACTGCACGATAGACATCAAGCAAAGGAGTATGATTAGTATTCAGATTGAAACAAACCTTAGGAAAAATACAAGACGGTTTTCTGCAAGTTTTACAAATCTCCATATCAATACCACGCATTTCGTACATATTAGCTGATGGTCCGCCTAAATCACTTACATAACCTTTAAAATCAGGCATTTTTACCATTTGCTTGACTTCATTTACAATAGACTCCTTTGATCTTGAAACGATAAATTTACCTTGATGAGCAGAAATTGTACAAAATGCACATCCTCCAAAACAACCTCTGTGCAAGTTTACCGAAAACTTAATCATCTCATATGCAGGAATCGTTTTTCCTTTATACTTAGGATGAGGCAGACGTGTAAATGGTAAATCAAACGAAGCATCTAACTCACCTTGAGTCAGCGGTTGAAAAGGTGGATTGACTACTACATACTGATTTCCATTCTTTTGAATTAACCTGTCAGCATCATATCTATTCGATTCTATCTCAATATGTTTAAAATTCGAAGCAAAAGCTTTTTTATCTTTTAAGCATGTTTCATGATCAACCAATTCTTTAGTTTTCCACTCGTAACTATCTGTAATATCATCAGTTAAATATGCAGTTTGATGAATATCTTTCAAATCATATAATGAAGAACCGGCTTCAAGTCTGTCGATAATTGAAAGTAATGGCTTCTCTCCCATCCCATAAACCAACAAATCGGCTTTTGAATCAAAAAGAATACTTGGCATCAGTTTATCCGACCAATAATCATAATGTGTAAACCGGCGTAGAGAAGCCTCTATACCACCTATTAAAACAGGAACATCAGGAAATAAATCTTTAAGAATATTACAATATTTTATCGAAGCATAATCGGGACGAAAATGAGGTTTACCATCCGGAGAATAAGCATCATCAGAACGCAAACGCTTATTTGCAGTGTAATGATTGACCATAGAATCCATATTACCGGCAGTAACAGCGAAAAACAAACGAGGTTTACCCAACTTTTTAAAATCGCGCAAATCATCTCTCCAATTAGGTTGAGGAACAATAGCCACCTTTAAACCCCGAGCTTCCATCAGACGACCAATTACAGCAGCCCCAAAAGAAGGATGATCAATATACGCATCACCTGAAAACAGAATAACATCCAATTCAGTCCATTTATGTAAATCAACTTCTTTTTTAGTTGTGGGGAGAAAATCTGTAAGCTGATAGCTCATAAAAAATATTGTAATAAATCAATAAAATACTATCTTTGTGCAAAGATAAACAAAAAACACTCTATAAATCAAAGATATGAAGCAATTTCCCCCATCAGAACTAATTATTAATGAAGATGGCAGTATATTTCATATACATTTAAAGCCTGAACAATTAGCAGATAATGTTATTTTAGTCGGAGATCCCGGTCGCGTTGCTTTAGTTGCAAGTTATTTTGATAGTCAAGAGTTTTCTGTCTCGAACAGAGAGTTTAATACGATAACAGGATTATATAAAGGAAAAAGAATAACCGTATTATCTACAGGTATAGGCACAGACAATATCGACATAGTAATGAATGAGTTAGATGCTTTAGCTAATATTGATTTGCAGTCAAGAACAGAAAAGAAAGAGTTCAGACAATTGAATATTGTAAGAATTGGTACAAGCGGAGGAATGCAACCTGATATCCCTTTAGGTAGTTTTTTAATTTCAGAAAAATCAATTGGTTTTGATGGTATGATTAATTTTTATGCCGGTCGTGATTCGGTTTCGGATTTAGATTTTGAAGCAGCTCTAACAAAACATTTAAATTGGAGCAAGCAACTTGCTGCACCTTATGTAGTTGATGCAGATGAGGAATTAGTAAAAAGAATAGGCAGAGATGATATGTTGCGTGGAGTTACAATTTCAGCAAATGGATTTTACGGTCCGCAAGGCAGAAAATTAAGAGTCGGATTAGCTGATCCTCATTTGAATGACAAGATAGAATCATTTCGTTATAAGCACTATAAAATCACTAATTATGAAATGGAAGGCTCGGCAATAGCGGGACTTGCAAAACTTATGGGTGGACATAAAGCATTGACTGTTTGCTGTGTTATAGCAAACCGGCGTGTGGAAGCTGCAAATACTGATTACAAACCATATATAGAAAAGCTTGTACAAACAGTTTTAGATAGAATTTAGAGAAAATAACTGCTAATCTTTAAGTTATGAACAATTCAACCATTGCAGCAATTTCAACTGCCCCCGGAATTGGAGGTATTGCTGTTGTACGTGTTTCGGGTACAAACGCAATTGAAATATGTAACTCATTATTCAGACCGATAAATCAGGCTGTTCAATTAATTAGTCAGAAAGCCAACACTGTAACATTCGGACAAATTATTGATGATAATAAGGAAGTTGTTGATGATGTGTTAGTAACTGTATTCCGTGCACCACATTCATTTACAGGTGAAGATGTTGTGGAAATTTCGTGTCATGGATCTATATTCATTCAGCAGAGGCTACTCCAGTTGCTAATCGACAACGGATGTAAACTTGCAGCTCCGGGTGAATTTACTCAACGTGCTTTTTTAAATGGTAAGATGGATTTGGCACAAGCCGAAGCTGTGGCAGATTTAATTGCCTCAAGTTCAGCAGCTTCACATCGTATGGCTATGAATCAGATGCGAGGCGGCTTTTCTACTGAATTATCAAGTTTGAGGGCACAATTAATTGATTTTGTATCATTAGTTGAGTTGGAACTTGACTTTTCAGAAGAAGATGTAGAATTTGCCGACCGTTCAAAACTAAAGTCCTTAGCAGAAAATATAGAAGAACATATTAGCAAATTAGCTGATTCATTTCGTATTGGTAATGCCTTGAAAAACGGGATACCGGTAGCTTTGGTTGGCGAAACAAATGTTGGTAAGTCGACTTTACTTAATCTATTGTTGAAAGAAGATAAAGCTATTGTCTCTGATATTCACGGTACAACGAGAGATACAATAGAAGATATTGTTAGTGTCAGAGGGATTTCGTTCAGATTTATCGACACAGCAGGCATTCGCAAAACAACAGATACTATAGAAAGCATAGGGATAGAAAAAACCTTCAAAAAGATAGAGCAAGCATCAATAGTTTTATGGATATTAGACTGCACTAAGCTTAGTGAGCATATGGAATGGCTTACTGAAAAAATTGAAAAGAAGGCTGCCGGTAAGAAAGTCATTATGATTTTCAATAAAATAGATAAGATTGACGAAGAAGAAAAGGATGTTTTACTTCAATTATTCAGTCAGTTTGCTTGCGACAGATTATTTATTTCGGCAAAAAAGAAAATGAATATTAAAGAGCTGGAAGATGCTCTGATTAATGCTTCTAAAATACCTGAAATACATACTGGAGACATTGTAGTAAGCAATATGCGTCATTACGAATCACTTCAAAAAGCACTAATTGCAATACAGCGAGTAATAGCTAATCTAAATAATAATTTATCGGGCGAATTTCTTTCTCAAGACATACGTGAATGTATGCTCTACTTAGGCGAAATAACCGGTCAGATATCCAATGATGAAATCTTAGGGAATATTTTTGGGAAGTTTTGTATAGGAAAATAGAGAGTACATATACACTACACACCCAAAACAATATCAGCATTGATATTCAGTTTTATACTCATTTCCCTTGCGACAGTAAGGGTCGGTTCACTTCTTCCGTTAAGATAGTCACTTATTCTTGATTTGCTTATTCCTAACAAACCGGCAAGAGAAGTTTGATTTAATCCCATCTCATACATGCGTAGTTTAAGTGTGCTTACCAAGTCGGGAGAACCTATTTGATAATGTTCGTCTGAATAGTCAGCTACAAGTTCTGATAATAATTTTAGTTCGATATAATTATTATCGGTAACAGGGGTATTGTCATCAACAAGAGGTAGAAGTTTTTCAACTCTTGATACAGCCCAGTTGTATTGAGCTTCGTTTTCAATTCGTGTCATATTCTATTATTTATATCGTTAAACAATCTATTTTATCATATTCCTTATGTGTACCTATAAATCTTACGTAAATAAAGCCTAAGGTAAATTTGACTACAACAACAAGCCTATAATTATTCCCTTTGACATTAAAAACATACCTTTGATTTCCAATTGCATCTACACTATTAAATGTTTTCTTAATGTCGGCAAAAGAAGTCCACTCACTTTTCTTTACTATCGAAGTCCATTCCTGCAAAGCGACTTTTGAATCAGGATATTTTTCTACAAATTCTTTTATTGCTTTTTCAGTAAATATTCTCATGCTTTATTTGAATTTATGCAAAGATAATACAAGTGTTTTGAATTTCAAAACAAAATACAACAAAGTAGAACAATTATTATAATTTTATTGTCTACATCAAATCAACATACTATTAATCAAACAAGGTCGAATCATATAATTGACTCGACCTTGTTCTTTTAAATGATTTTACTAAACTACATATGTTGTTGATGCTGTGTCTCCTCCTCTACCTGTCCAGTTAGTATGGAAAAACTCGCCTCTTGGCTTGTCGACACGTTCGTAGGTGTGAGCACCAAAATAATCGCGCTGAGCTTGTAATAGGTTTGCGGGCAGTCGTTCGCTACGGAAGCCATCGAAATAGCATAAAGCCGATGTTAAAGCCGGAACAGGTATGCCGTTCGACAAAGCAGTGGCACAAACCCTTCTCCAACCTTCTTGTGCACTTTCAACTTTCTCCTTGAAATAAGGATCGAGTAATAAGTTTTCAAGATTAGGATTCTTATCAAAAGCTTTCTTAATATCACCTAAGAATACTGAACGAATAATACATCCTCCTCTCCACATCAGTGCGATGCCACCATAATTCAGGTGCCAACCATACTCCTTCGCAGCTTCCATCATGAGGTTATAGCCCTGTGCATATGATATAATCTTTGATGCAAACAAAGCATCTTTTAAATCAGAAATCATTTGAGCTTTATCTCCTTTGAATTGAATTTGCGGTCCGCTAATAACCTTGGAAGCTTTCACTCTTAAATCTTTCTGAGCCGACAGACAACGTGAAAATACAGACTCTCCGATTAATGTCAAAGGAATACCCAGATCGAGAGCTGTTACTCCTGTCCACTTACCCGTACCTTTCTGTCCGGCAGTATCTAAAATCTTTTCAACAAGAGGTTCTCCATCTTCATCTTTCACAGCCAAAATATCACGAGTTATTTCAATCAGATATGAATCAAGATCACCTTTGTTCCAATCTTTAAATACTTCGTGCATCTCATCTGCGCTCAAACCAAGAATATCTTTCATTACGTGATAAGCTTCATTTATGATTTGCATATCACCATATTCGATACCGTTGTGAACCATTTTCACAAAATGTCCGGCACCGCCCTCTCCTACCCAATCGCAGCAAGGAACATTATCTTCAACTTTTGCAGAAATCGCTTGAAATATATCTTTTACATATGTCCATGCAGCAGGAGAACCACCTGGCATAATAGAAGGACCTAACAATGCACCTTCTTCTCCACCTGAAACACCTGTGCCAATATACAAAAGACCTTTGCTCTCAACATAATTTGTACGTCTGATAGTATCAGGGAAATGAGTATTTCCTCCATCGATAATAATATCTCCTTCTTCTAAATGAGGAATAAGTTGTTCGATAAAATCATCAACAGCTTTACCGGCTTTTACTAACATCATCACTTTACGAGGTTTCTCAAGCGAATCACATAATTCTTTGATTGAATGAGCACCAATAAAGTTTTTGCCGGCACCACGACCATTAACAAATTTGTCAACTTTCTCAACAGTACGATTATAAACTGCCACTGTATAACCCTTGCTTTCCATGTTCAGCACAAGGTTTTCGCCCATTACGGCTAATCCTATTAACCCAATATCTGCTTTTTGTTTCATAAAATATTTATTTTGTTGTTATTTTTTTTAATGTATATAGTGATTGGTGATTAGTGATTAGTGATTGGTTAATGCTATGACATTATTTACTATTTACCAATTACCAATTACCAATTACTATTTACTAATCACTATCAAATCCTATTCTCTCAAGCTTTTCAAGCACTTTTTGCTCTATATTTTCACATTGAAGTGAATATGCCGGAAATTCTCTTCTTACAGGATAATCTCCTCTTTGCTTTTCAAAATCAGAAGGCATGTTTTTAAATAATTTATCATCTTTTCTGATGTCATAAGTATGCAAAACTGCTTTGGATATTATATCCTGTTCAGTAAGTCCTTCGCCATCAATTCTAATAACAGGTTCAGATGGTAATTCAACATTTTGAGGCTTCCAACCATCCAATCCAAGATTAAAAAAGTTGTTGATTGCTTCAACACTCATGCGAGTTCCGGTAGCTTTACCATCTTTTGAATATCCTGCAATATGAGGTGTAGCAATATATGTCATATCAAGTAATTCAAGGTCGATATCAGGTTCGTTTTCCCAACAATCGCACACAAAAGTACTAATCCTTTCGGTTTTTATAGCATTTTTTACAGCTTTTGTTTCAACAACTTCACCTCGACATGAATTTATCAAAATGACTTTCTTGCTCAGACTTTCAAAGAATTGATTATCACACAAATGATAAGTAGCATCTTCACCTTTCATATTCAAAGGCACATGAAGAGTAATAATATCTGCTTCCTGTTTAATCTCCTCTAAACTGACGAAATTATCTGAATTTTCTGTGCGTTCCCTTGGTGGGTCGTTAAGTAATACCTTCATACCAAGCAATTCACAAAAACGCGCAACCTTACTTCCTACATTTCCAACACCTACAACTCCAATACAAAGTTTGTCTAATTCAAGGTCTTTTTCTTCAGCTAAAACCATTAAAACAGAAGCAATGTATTGTTCTACCGATTTAGAGTTGCAACCCGGAGCATTTGTCCATTTAATGCCATTCTTATCGCAATAATCAGTATCTATATGATCGTAACCAATTGTTGCAGTGGCAATAAACTTCACAGACGAACCGGCAAGCAATTGCTCATTACAGATAGTACGAGTACGAGTAATTATTGCATCAGCATCTTTTACAACATCAGGAGTAGTTTTAGAACCGGGCAAATATATTACGTCAGCCACTTCTTCAAAAGCTCCTTTGATGTATGGAATCTTATCGTCAATGATGATTTTCATTTTGATTTACAATTTACTAATGTACAATTTACGATTTGAGCAAATTAATATTTGAATCTTTCTTTGTATGCCCATAGTCCCAATGCCGGATTTGAAATATAGAAAATTTCTTCTCCATCAGGCATTATATTAAACCCATCTTTCAGTTTGTCAGGATTATATTTTGACGTAACTTCATCTATATCAGCATAATTAAAACCTACATTTTCGATTTCCTGCTGTGTCAGGTTTTCTTTACCCTTACCCGGACAATAAGTTACACTAAAACGCCCCTCTGTTGAACCATGAATAAGATGTGCGGCTGCTCCAAGATTTTTTCTCAGTTCTTCGTTTTCTGATACAGCTTTCAAAGTTGCAGGAGTACCAAAATAACCATATTTCCTGATTAGTCGATCTATTTCTTTATCTTCTCCAAACTCTACCAAAGCAGGTGCAATAGCGATTAGCTCACCATCATTTTCAATAGCCATGCGAGTACGATAAATTGACTTATTACCTAACCAAGTGCTTTTAAACTCAGTAGGATCGAGAAAGACTACAACCTTTTTCAATGGACGATCGAGCATTTCAAAGTTAACTTGCAGAGCTAATTTGGCAGCTTTATCAAAGACTTCAAAATCGTCTCCGATATACAACCCTCTACATTTAACTTTCCCATCTGATTTGTCAAGTCCCACAACCGTTTGCACATAAATAATCGGTAAATGCTGAGAAAAATGTTCAGATGCATAATTAAACACACGACGAACAGGTGTATCTGCATGTCCCATCATACGTTCCATGCCGTAAGCAGCTCCTATAAAATGACTTTTATTAATACCTTCGGAACCACCGGTACCTACAAAAATATTCTTATTATAATTAGCCATGCCAACCACTTCATGGGGTACAACCTGACCAATTGAAAGAATTAAATCGAAATTACCATCTCTCAGTAACTTATTGACTTGTGCAGGCCATGAAAAATCGACAGCACCTTCTGAAACTTCTTTAACAAATGCAGCTGGCACTTCACCTAAAGTTACCACATCATTACGCCAGTCATGCTCGCGAATAAGTGTTTTCGGAAGCGTTCCAAACATATGAGCTATCTGATTATCAGTCATTGGAGAATGAGTGCCCAAAGCAGGCAGTACATCAGTAAGCTTATCACCATAATACTGCCAAGAAAATTCAGTCAGTTCACCGGCACGACTTGGCAAACGAGTATAATCAGGCGGAATAGCCAGCACCTTATTTTTCTTTCCAAGTTTCTCCAAAGCCTCAAAAAGACCTTTTTTCAGATCTTCCGAAGAAAGCTCCAAATCAGAAGAACCTATTTCATAAAATATCATAATCTAAAATATTTATCACATTACCTCTGTACTCTCGCATTTCCTTTCCAGATGCTCCACACTTGCGCTTCATCGGCAGGTTGAGCATAATCAGTAAGGAACGTGGTAGCCAAAGCACCTGTTGCCCAAGCAAATTGAACCCATTTTTCAGATTCCCAACCTTTTAAAATGGAGTACAGTAAACCACCAACAAAGCCATCTCCTCCACCAATGCGGTCGAGCACCCTAATAGTGCGAGGTTTAACAACATGCAAATTATCACCTTCTAACACAATTGCACCCCACAAATGTTCATTAACGCTTACAACTTCTCGCAAAGTGGTTGCAAACACCGAAGCATTAGGATAGGATTCTCTGACACGCTTAATCATACCTTTAAAGCCTTCGATCTCAGCCTCAATACCTTCGCCACCGACTTCTGGACCTTTAACACCAAGACTTAGTTGAAAATCTTCTTCGTTACCAATAAGAATATCAGAAACAGATGCAATTTCTTTAAAAATAGCACTTAATTCTTCTTCACGACCTTTCCAGAAAGAAGCTCTGTAATTTAAATCAAAAGAAATGCGCGTGCCTGTCTTTTTAGCATAACGAGCTAATTGCAAGCAGAACTCACTTGTATCGGGAGATAAAGCTGCAATTAATCCGGATAGATGAAGAATCTGTACACCTTCTTTGTTGAATATCCTGTCTAAATCAAAATCACTAACATTCAAAGTGCGTCCGACTTCACCTGCACGGTCGTTTAATACACGCGGACCGCGAGTACCATAACCACTATCAGAAATATTAATTTGATGGCGAAAACCCCAAGGATCTCCTTGTGCCACTTCCGGACCTTCAAAATCCATATTTCTGCTACGGAGATCAGCCTTAATAAATTTAGCAATCGGACTGTCTTTAACGAAGGTAGTCAGCACTTTAACAGGCAAACCCAAAAATGATGAAATACTTGCCACATTACTTTCGGCACTTGTAGCCTGCATTTCAAACAATTTACTACTATGAACAGGTTGACCGTTTAAAGGAGTAATCCTAATCCCCATACTTGTTGCAACCATCAATGCATACTTGCAATTTTCTTTAAGTGTAATCATTTTATAAGATAAAATTAAAATATATAAATAAGGAATATTAAATACAGAACGAATTAAATCCACCATCAACAACTGTCAAAGTGCCTGTTACAAACTTAGATGCATCACTTGCAAGCCAGTGCAAAGTACCGAACAATTCATCAGGTGAACCAAAACGAGCAAATGGCGTATGATCGATAATTCTATTACCTCTATCAGTCAGCGAGCCATCAGGATTAGTCAATAACGCACGATTTTGCTCAGTAATGAAAAATCCGGGAGCAATAGCATTTACACGCAAACCTTCACCATATTTACTTGCTAATTCTGTTGCCAATGATTGAGTGAAATTAGTAACGGCAGCCTTAGCAGCAGCATATCCGACAACCCTTGTAAGCGGACGAATAGCAGCTTCCGAAGAAATATTGATAATACTACCCTTTTTTTGTTTCACCATTTCTTTCGCAAAAATCATTGTTGGCAGTACAGTACCAAACAAGTTTACATCCACAACTTTTCTAAAAGCTTCTATTTCAAGATCAAAGAAAGTTTTATCAGGCGGAATAGTTGCACCCGGCATATTACCACCCGCACCATTAACTAAAACATCAATTCTGCCATATTTCTCAATTATTTTTGCTGCAACATCCTCAAGTTGTTCCTTATCAAGAACATCAGCAGAAAAACCATCGGCTTCATAACCTTTTGATTTCAAACTGCCAACTAATTCATTAATAGAATCTAACCTTCTTCCCAAAATAACAACCTTTGATCCTTGTGAACACATATACTCAGACATTCCCTTTCCGAGCACACCATTACCTCCGGTAATTACTACTACTAAATCTTTGATATTAAACAAATTACTCATATTAATATAAATTACAAGTTGAACAATAATTTTAAATGACGATTAATTAATCTTTGGAACCTACATAATAATCGATATTTTCCTTTATCAAAATATCTATAGGCATATAGTTTATTCTCTTTATGTCTCTATTGAAAATTAGTTTATTACACATATCTTGAAACGTTGAGAAAGCCTGTTTGTCAGGACGTTGAGCAATCAAATAAGAAATAATACCTTGCTTCAAATATATAATATTCTCCTGAAGTGTATCGTAACCAAGCAGTACAATATCTTTCCTATTTGTTGAGTTAATAAATTTTGCAATTCTATAGACTTTAGAATTAAAAGTAATAGCAGCCTTGATGTCAGGATGATTATCAAATATATTTTGAAGAATCGATTTATTAGCATCCTCATTATCGTCAGACAACATAACCTCTATAGGTTCGCAAAAACTATTATTTTCATTTAAATAATCGGAAAAACCCTTATAACGATTGATAGTTTGATTGGATACGCCTTCACTTTTTCTTTGAGTACGCACCACCAAAATTTTAGAATAAGGCTTTAAAGTATCTAATAGTAATTTTGCACCAACATAACCACTTTGTGAAGAATTCTGCCCATAATATGTGACAAAATTTGTTTCTTCAACCACAGAGTCTATAAATGAAAAGGGTATATTTAGATCATCTAAAGAAGTAGTAAAATCAATAGCTTCATTACGAAAAATAGGAGCTATAAATACAGCATCAAAATCTTCTGATAATACCGATATAGTTATATCGATAAAAGATTGAGGATCATATTGATCGAAATACTTTTTGTCGACAAGAATATTGAAATGAGCAAATTCGGAAGCTGCCATATCAAACCCTTTATCTACCTGCTGCCAGTAATCACCTTCTTTGAATGAAGGAATGACGCATACAAAACGATATTGCTTTTTAGAAGCAAGAGAACGTGCTAAAATATTTGGAGAATAATCAATTTCATGAAGTACTTTCTCAACAGCAATCCGACTCTTTTCAGAAACCTCACCCCTATTATGCAAGACACGATCAACTGTGCCCTCCGACACACCAGCCATCGAAGCAATATCTTTTATACGTATTTTGTTACTATGTCTCATATGTAAATAATGTGCTAATATACATCTATCGTGTGCGCACACAGATTGACGAGACAAAGGTAATATTAAATTTGAAAAATAAAAATATTTTAGAATTAATAGTTTTTTGAATCAAACTATGCAAATGCAAGTAGAGACGCACAAATTGCGCGTCTCTACATTTATTTTTTGATTGTACATTATACACTTATTCTCATAAATTATTTTTCCTTCACGAGATATATATACGTTGGAAAATGATCGCTAAAACCATTCTGGAAATGTCCTCCACTAAAAGTTCTGAAAGGATAACCTTTGTATTTACCTGTTTTTTGGATTAGAAAATCACGATTAAAAATTTCAGACTTATAATACTTTAATGTTTTATAGTCATTTCCAAGCAAATTGTAACTTACGATTATTTGATCAAATAAGTTCCATTTTCCTTGATAGCAAAGAGTTCCAATACCTTTAGCATACTTTTCCCACATAGTATTGAATAAGCCATTAGGTTCTACATCCTTAGTATATCTTTTAGCATTAAGCACTTCCGCACAACTCGAATCGGTAGGATCATCGTTTAAATCGCCCATCATAATCACTCTTATCGAAGAATCAACTCTCATAAGAGAATCGTAAAGATGCGTAAAGATTGTAGCGGCATAATCTCTTGCTAAATAAGATTTATCCCCTCTTCGAGAGGGCCAATGGTTAACCATAATAGCCACTTTCTCACCTGCTATCTTACCTTCGACGAGCAAAGCATCGCGAGTTTTGAAAGTAGAATCAGTTACACCTTGTTCGTAACTATATTTATATGGATAAGCGTGAGTACTGCTGGTAACATATTCAAAACGAGTCGGATCATAGAGTAAGCCAACATCAATTCCGCGCCAATCGGGTGAGTCATAGTGAACTATCTCCCACCCTTTGTCTTTCAAGTTGCCGGTAGCCACTAAATCTTCAAGCACCTTTTTATTTCCAACCTCAGAAACACCAACAGCAGCAAGTCCACCGAAATCCTTAGCTATCTCATTTAAGACATACGACATATTAGCTAATTTTTGCTCGTATTTATCCATAGTCCAATGATTTGAACCTGTTGGCGAAAACTCTTTATCTCTTAACGAGTCGGTACTCAATGGATGATAAAGGTTTTCAAGGTTATAGAAACCAACCGGGTAGACTTCAAATTTGGGAGAATTAGTTTTTGCATCTGTTATTATTATTTGTGTAGACTTGCATGACACACTAAATAACATAACAATTACAAAAAATGCAATATATCTAAGAACTTTTTTCATCTGTATATATTTTAATTTTAATTTTCAGATATAATATATGCTAAGCTCTGGTGTTGCTTATTGTTAATTGGCAAATTTAAAATCATCTAATTGGATTGTAGTAGAATTGCCACTTCCACTCGTTCCTTTATAATAAAAAGCAATCCTTCTAATTCCTGTATATTCTGTCAGACTAATATTACCAACATTTACCCAGCTCGGTGCATAACCTGATGCAGGAAGAGTCGGCATTGTCCAGTTTGTTAATTCAACTTTGTTGGCGGCTGATATTGTAGGATCATTTCCTTCGATAATATAAACTTTAAAAATTGTTGACGCATGGAAGTATCCACCATTAATATCAAAAGTTACCACCTTTGAGCTTGCATTATTCAAATCTAAACGAGGAGAAACAATCCACATTTCCTGAATATCACCTGATGTTACTCCGCTATTTCTATGAGCAGAAAATTGAACATAATTATTGTCATTGTATTTCCTTACGTCTGGTAATAAAGTTCCTTGAACACTATAATCTAACCATCCTTTATTATCAGGCTGAGTTTTCATATAAGCATTACCCGTACCAGCAACAAAACCTTCAAAACCTTCATTATACGATACATGCAAAGGATCAGTTTTAGTACTGCAATCTTTTTCAGTAAATTTATAATCAGAAACTCTTCTTATACCAGGAACTTGAAAAGCAGCATAAATATCTCCTTTAACTTTGAGATATTCGCTTAAATTACAGGGTTTTGTAACAAGATTAACTACATCTTGATAACCGGCAGGTACAGTGTGAGCATTAGTTCCTGATTCACCGGTGAGTTTCACGACTAATACATTTGCTGAGTTGGTTTCTGTCGGACTGTCAGCGATTAGTACATATGAATTTCTAATTCCTGTATTATCGAAAACATAACCGTTCGGATTTGTAACAAGACTTGTTGTAGCATTATTATCATCAATAACACCACCAACTATGTATCCGCCTACCCAAGCATCATTGACTTGAGGAGTTGCACCGGTGAAAGAAATTGCCTGAGCTACATTATATGGACTTTCTTCTGTACCATTTCCTTCATCACCCCCGGTGGATTCTATACTTACAACCACATTACATTCAGCAGGGAAAATACCAACAGAAGCAGTAATCTTAGCTGTACCCTTACCAACGGCTGTTATAACAGCTGTCAAACCACTACCTTCGACAGTTACAACAGCAGTGTTAGAACTTTCCCAAACAACATTACCCTTTGCACCTTCGGGAGCTAAAGTTACTGTAAGAGTTTGTTCCTGTCCAATTTCAGTTAAAGTCACTGATGATGGGTCGATAGCTATACCGGTAACAGCAACTTCAGGTTCGCAACTAAACAATAAAGGTAAAGTTGCAATTGCATAAAATAAATGTTTTAGTTTCATAATTTAATTATTAAAATTTTAATTTGTATTTATTATTTAATTGAATATTAAGTCTTTTCTACTACGAATAGTTAATTGATTGTCATTATTATATTTACCTAAAATACAAATGACAGAACCTGTACCTGTTGGAATAGTATCAGCCGCAAAATCAGCATATTCACTCGTTCTTATTCCAACATTTTGTCCTCCGATATTTAATTGTACAGTTCCATATCCGGCTCCCTTAGTAGCAAAAATTGCAGAACCTCCACCAACAAATGAAACATTATCGAATCTAACTAATGTATTTCTGTTAGCTTCGGTTATAACCGGCATCGAAGTTAGTACGGTTGGAACTACACTTGCAGGATTTGCTTTTCCATTTCTGAAAATATGTGTGTGAAACTCCTCAGGAACTAATCGACCTATACTTGCATTTTTAACAGTACCATTAGGATTGTAACTTATATAATGTATTCTACCGCCAATCTGAAAAGATCCGCCATATTTACCGATATTTAACCCATCAAGTTCGATAATAACCTCTTGTCCAACAGTAAACAGACCAAACAATCCGGTCAGATTTGAGCCTATAGTTATAGCTCCTGTGTTATCCTGAATGTAAAACTGTTTGTATATATTGCCGCTTTCGTCATTAGCAGTAACAATACCTTTTATTGCCTTGTTTGTGTTGTCCATAGATCTAACTTCGAAATTACCTTCCTTATTATCATAACCATTAACAATAAAAGGCAATGGAAATGTCGAACTTAGAGTTTTCAAAGCAGCAATACTGATGATTTCTTTTGAAGTAGAATATGAAGGTGCTTTTATTTCGGGTACATCATAATCCCTTCTATCACACGAATAGAAAAAAGTTGACAGGACAATAATAACTATGTTTAAATATTTGATTTTCATTGTTGTAATATTCTTAGAATTTATAACCTACATTTAAAAACACATTTAATCCTTGCATATAATAGAATTTAGGTGGAAATTTATTCAGATTAGCTAAGTCCATTCCTTCGTTTGTCATAGGTAAACGACCTTGTTCATAACCACCCGTTCTAACCCCTCTATTATTAAGCACATTCATTACATTTAAATTGAAATTTAACTGTTTGCCTCCTTTTAAATACAATAGTTTACTGATTGAGAAATCTACAGTAATAGCATCGTCTAATTTTGTTTGTGCAATCCATTGATTAACTAAAGCTTCCTTTTGAGCTGATGTATAATTTGCAGCAGTAGCAGCATCCCTTACACTTTTTATTACAGATGGGGTACGTTGAATATATGATGGATCGAGATAATTATTAGCTATTCCATTCACATTAACTTCAAACCACCAAAAATTCCAAAAATATTGAACACCGCATGTACCGGCAATTTCAGGCGAACCGCCAACATGATAATTCTTAATCGCCACACCTTCGTTAATATCATCACCTGTACCATTTTCATAACGCACATTACCCATTGGGTCTTTCGTATAAACAAATTGTGACCAGGTCCCTGCCATTGAGAGAGTTACATTTTTTATAACTGTATATTTAAAAGCAGCTTCAACACCAAAATTTTGTTTATCTACATCATGAATACTATGATGCACAAATGTACGATATGAATCATTATAATATGAAATTTTCTGAATACCATCCTGATAGTTTGTAAAGAAACCGGAAACACGTCCATTTACTTTAGGATATGTAAATACATAATTAACATCGGCAGAAGTTATTTTCTCAGAAACTAAACCCGGTGATGCTTCATCGGAAATACGTTGGGTAGTATAAGCATCATAAGGTAGTGGTGCCTGATGTTTATACATACCATTGACAGATACTAAGTTACGACCACTAATTTTATACACCACACCAGCTTTCACAGCAGGATCGATAAAGGTATGCACCTGTCCTTTTCCATGTGAAGAATTTGGATAGCGACCGTTTTTCATTTTTCCGTCACGATAAAAATTTGTAGCAGAAAGCTTTGCTGCATAGAAAAATTCGAGATGTTCATAGTTATGATGCATCTGAAGCCATGCATTTGTACCTGTAACATTCATTTCGTAGTTATAGCCAAAAATATCACCTTCTTTAACTTGCCTATCAGGATTTAATAAATCATTTTGTTTAACATCTAAATTTCCCGGAAAATCACGTTCACCATATTTATCAACATCTAAAAGATAAGTTGCACCCAGCAAATCAACAACTACATCAAATGTTTTACCTAAAGTGTGACGAGCATTTACACCTGCCACAAAAGTAATTTCTTCGTTTATCTTCTTTTCTAATGTAGTATTAAAGCTTGTTTCCATAGCATCATTACGCCTTTCTTCTACAATGAATAAAGCTGATTTATTAGCACCGGATTCGTTATTGTTTTTATTTGCTTCGTAAATATCATTCCATGCAATCTGACTTCTACCTCTGTTTGTTCCTTCGCCTGTACCTGCCCAAAACTGAGCATGTTTTTTATAAACAGGATCTAAAGTGTTGTATGTTGATGATGTATATGAAGGCAAATATCTATAGTAATCAGGACGTGGATCGGCTGCGTTACCAAACCAGTTAAGTGCGGTAGAACCATAACGATTATAATGGAAAGCCAAACCGGTAGTTAATTTATTTAATCTGTTGATTTTCCAAATATGAGAAAGTACCACAGTCGGATCATAAGCAGTAACCACACGAGAATTGCGTTTACTTCCATCAGGCATATAACCCCAATATGAATTATATAAATTGTTCTTTTTTATATCATAAGCCTCTTGGACAGAAGCCGATTGTTGTGCCCGTTGAACAGGTGAGCCGAATGTTGTAAGAGATAGGCTCTGTCTACCATTATCCCACTGCTTTTCTACTGCGAAGAAATAAGCTAAGTTGTGGTAAAACGTGCCTTCGACATTGCCTTCATAAGCATATCTACCTCCAAGAAGAGCAGAAAATGCCCAACCCTCTTTACTCATTCCTGAGTGATGAGAAAGCATCATTCGTTGCTGGTAATTACGATTTGTATAAGTTACGGTAGCTTTTGTACCTTTTGCATAACTTCCTGCACGCATTTCATAGTTTTGCGCGCCCGACAAATCTCCAAACGAAAACAAACTTGCCTGTAAGTAATCTTGTGTTGTTGTATTACGAGTAGCATCGTTCATCCCACCAATCATGGAATAATTAAAATTCCCTCTAATCTGTGAATTAAATTCTATTCCGTTGATAAGAGTTTGTGCATATTTGTTTTTATAACCACGTGGGGTAAAACGAAAACTCGATAACTGATAACCAACTTCCGACAGAAAAGGGTCGTTGGAAAACGTTGCAAGAGTACTGAAATTCTGACCGGCAAGATCAGCATCTTCGTCCTGCATTGATTCATCAATTGCACTTAGCTCAAAACTATTCTCACGCTGAATATCTTTTCGTGTTTTTTCAAAATCAGTTTGAGCAAAACCGGTATTTAAAATACCTAATGCCACTAAAATTGAAAGTAATTTATTCCTTACCATATATATAATAATATTTATATTTTATTTCTTAATTAATAAACTCCCCACTTTGCCGGTTCATTTTGTGTTTTCACCTTTTCAGACACCATAGGGAAAAAGGTAAATCCGGTAATTGCTTCTATATCAGTTATGCTTTTACAAATTGAACGTGGTGGTTCAATATTTCCATATGACCTGTGTTCAACCCAAAAACCAATAGACATTAATTCATCATCACTACATTGTGAAATTGCTTTGCCTGTTGTACCCGATTTCGTACGTAATAAAACCTTATAATAATGAGTAGGAACTGATACTTGATTACCAGCTCCATCACGTGTGGTAGTGGAATTATTCGGATCAAAATATGCTCCTGTAACAACAAATAAAGTATCAGAACAATTATTTGCACGCACTCTCATCTCTAAATTTGCCCACATATCCTGATTTAATCTATTCCATTGAGGAGTCATGTTCGACATATAGAAAGTCTGCTCGTTCATTTCCTTGTTTGCCTGTCGGTCAGCAGATGCTATTTGGTGACCGCGATCATAGTTTCCATTATATGAACGAAACACACAATCAGCTTGAAATTTAGAGTTAACTTCAGGATCAAAAGCCCATGCATCCGTTCTACCTGTTGAACCCAAATAACTTGAATGTATAGGATATGCTACCCACAATGATGCTTGTTTAGTTTTATCAAAACAAATAGAAAAATTACGAACCGATTTGTTATGAAGTTGAGAGTAATGAGTAACATACTGATAATCATCATTTTCTACAACTGATGGAGTTTCAGTAAAAATACTAAAACCTGAATTTTGAGTCAAAGTGAAAACTGCATTATCCTTACCTGCCAGAGTCAAAGATATTTTTGCCTGTCGAGAATGTGTAGTGGAGTTATTTTTAAAATATAAAGTAACTTTATTTTCCATATCAACAAGAAAACCCTTAGCAGATAATAAGTTAGCATTAGTTTCACTAAACGAACACCAATCGGCACCTTCAATAATTTCTGCACTCCACTTCACATTTGGCTGACCAATAATAATCAGGTTAGTTGAATTTGTTGATGCTTTAACCGTCGAAGAATCTTCCCAAAAAACATTAGTTAAAATATTAACATCGTCTAAGCAAGAACATAGATTTAAAAATAATACTAAAAACAATGATTTTTTTAAAATCTCTATATGTATGTTGTTAATAAAGCTCATCTATTCCAATCAAAACAAAAATAAAAACACTCATCAAATATCTGAAAAACAATTTTTTATTAATAAAAAAAGTGCTGATGACATGCCACTTCTAATATCTCAAAAAAGGTCTGCAATATACAACATTTTTTATTAGTGACAAATGAAAATATGTATATTTTTATAATTAATATTTACTTTAAAAATGAAAGTAAAAAGAAAATTTTTAGCAATCCATTATAAATCACAAAATATAAATTAACTTTGCGTTCAAACATATAATTTTTTAGAAAATGGACTATCCAACATTACAAGGAAAACTAATTATGCCTGAATACGGGCGTAACATACAGCAAATGGTAAATCACGCATTAACCATTGAGGATAAAGAAGAGCGGGCACAATGTGTGAAATCGATTATTGCAACTATGGGAAATCTTTTTCCTTATCTTCGTGATGTAAACGACTTCAAACACAAGCTTTGGGATCATATAGCGATTATGTCGGATTTTAAATTAGACATTGATTATCCATACGAAATTATTAAGCCCGACAATTTAAATACAAAACCTGAACCGGTTCCGTATAGGAGTCATAAGATGCATTATCAGCATTATGGCATAACCTTAGAAAAAATGATTGCAAGAGTTGCTGATTATGAAGAAGGTGATGAAAGAAATGAGTTAATCCGACTGATTGCCAATCAGATGAAAAAATGCTTTCTTACATGGAATAAAGAAATTGTAGATAATAAAAAAATATTTGAAGATTTGCGTGAATTATCTAATGGTAAATTGGATTTCACAGAAGACACATTTAAACTTATTGAATCGAGAGACGTATTCTATTCCAAGAAAAACAAACAAAAAAAGAAATAAATGGCATCATTTAAAATTAAAGGTAAACAGAAACTTTCAGGAGAAATCACACCTCAGGGCGCAAAAAATGAAACTTTGCAGATTTTATGTGCAGTATTACTGACTGAAGATGAAGTAGTTGTTCATAATATCCCTGATATTTTAGATGTAAACAATTTGATTAGTCTACTCGAAAATATGGGTACTGAGGTTAGGAAGTTAAGTAGACATAGTTATGCATTTAGAACGAAAAAGGTAAATTTTGACTATTTGCAGACTGCTGAATTTTACTCAAAAAGTGCTTCGTTACGTGGTTCGGTAATGATAGTCGGACCATTAGTTGGGCGATACAAACAAGCTGTGATTCCAAAACCCGGTGGGGATAAAATTGGCAGGCGCAGATTAGATACTCATTTTATAGGCATTCAAAAATTAGGTGCAGAGTTCAGTTACAACCCCGACAAAAAACTCTATATAATTGGAGCAGAGCAGTTAACAGGTAATTATATGTTACTCGATGAAGCTTCGGTTACAGGTACAGCAAATATTGTTATGGCTGCTGTGTTGGCAAAAGGGACAACTACTATTTACAATGCAGCGTGCGAACCATATCTACAACAGCTTTGTAAAATGCTAAATCGCATGGGAGCAAAAATTTCGGGTATTGGTTCGAACTTATTAACCATTGAAGGTGTTGAAAAGTTAGGAGGTTGCGAGCATACCATTTTACCTGATATGATAGAAATCGGTAGTTTTATTGGTCTGGCTGCTATGACAGGCTCTGAAATTACGATTAAAAACGTTGCATACGACGAATTAGGCATTATCCCCGACAGTTTCAGGCGATTAGGTATTACGATAGAACGCAAAGGCGATGATATTTATGTACCTGCTCAATGCTGTTATACAATAGAAACTTTTATTGACGGTTCTATTATGACATTTGCGGATGCTCCTTGGCCAGGATTAACACCCGACCTTTTGAGCGTATTCCTTGTAGTAGCAACAAAAGCAAACGGAAGTGTACTAATACATCAGAAAATGTTCGAGAGTCGCCTTTTCTTTGTCGACAAATTGATTGACATGGGTGCACAGATCATTTTATGTGACCCGCACAGAGCAACAGTAATCGGTCAGGGTGAAAACCTTCATTTGAGAGCCTCCAGAATGACATCACCAGATATTCGTGCAGGTATAGCATTATTAATTGCTGCCCTTTCAGCGGAAGGCACAAGTATAATCGACAATATTGACCAAATCGACAGAGGATATCAGGACATCGACATCCGTTTAAGAGCAATCGGAGCAAATATCGAAAGAATGTAGGGGCAATCCCTTGTGGTTGCCCAAATTAAATTTATTTAATACCGTATGGGTTGCCCAAATTAAATTTATTTAATACCATACGGGTTGCCCAAATTATAATATAGAATTTAAAAATTAAAACATCAGATTATGTTAGACAAAAGAATTGTAGATTTGATTAACAGTCAGATTAATAAAGAGTTTTACTCTTCGTTTTTATACATGGATATGGCAAATTTTTATACAGATGAGAGTCTGAATGGTTTTGCTAACTGGTTTAATATTCAAACGCAGGAAGAATATGCTCACGCAATGTTATTTATTCAGTATCTTCAGCTTAATGGTGAAAAGGTAGTATTAGAAGCTATTGCAAAGCCCACAGGAGCATACAAAAACCATAAAGCTCCATTAACAGAAGCATACGAACATGAATTATTTGTTACGAAGTCGATTAATGATATTTATGCTGTTGCTTTTGAGCTTAAAGATTTTAAGACTATGCAATTTCTCGACTGGTTTGTAAAAGAACAAGCTGAAGAAGAGCAGAATGTCGATGAATTATGCAAACGCTATGACTTATTTGGTGCAGATGCACGTGCATTATATATGCTTGATCAGGAATTAGGTGCAAGAGTTTATTCTCCGCCAAGTTTGGTGGTGTAAGTGTTATATGGAACGCTGATAACGCGGATTCTTCAAACGCTGATTTGAAAGTCCGTGTTAGCAGCTTTGTTATTTAACAAAATTTTCTGATATCCTCCATTATCATCTTTGCAAACCCATCGGCTTCTTCAATACTGCCTGCTTCTGAATAAATACGAATAATAGGCTCAGTATTAGATTTTCTTAGATGAACCCATCCACTTGGAAAGTCAATTTTAATCCCGTCTATATCGTTGATTTCGTTGTCTTTATATTTATCTTTTATCTTTAAAAGGATATTGTCGACATTAATTTCAGGCGTCAATTCAATTTTATTCTTTGAAATGAAATAGTTGGGATATGTCTGTCTTAATTCGGAAACTTTGTTACCCGACTTCGCTAATAAAGTGAGGAATAGAGCAATACCAACGAGTGCATCGCGACCGTAATGACTTGCAGGATATATAACACCACCATTACCTTCGCCACCGATAACAGCATTGGTTTCCTTCATTTTGGTAACTACATTAACCTCCCCAACAGCAGCAGCATTATATTGCATACCATATCGTTTGGTTACATCTCGCAAAGCACGTGTAGAACTTAAATTAGATACTGTATTGCCGGGAGTATTCTGCAAAACATAATCAGCAACAGCAACAAGTGTATATTCTTCGCCAAACATCGACCCATCTTCTGCTATAATTGCCAATCTATCAACATCAGGGTCGACCACAAAACCTACATCAGCTTTTCCTGATTGCATAACAGATGATATTTCAGTCAGATGCTCAGGCAATGGTTCCGGATTATGAGGAAAATGACCATTCGGCTCGCAATATAGTTTCTCTACTCTCTTAACACCAAGTGCCTCTAATAGAGCAGGTAACGCTATACCGCCAACTGAATTTACGCAATCTATAGCCACAGAAAAGTTTGCTGCTTTAATAGCTTCAACATCTACTAAATCGAGTGCAAGTACGCATTCTATATGTTTTTGAGTATAAGTGTCGTTTACAGTTAATTTTCCCAATTTATCAACTTCGGCAAAAACAAAATCATCAGCGGCAGCTTTATTCAACACATCCTCACCCTTAACAGCATTCAAAAACTCACCTTTTTCATTTAATAATTTTAGAGCATTCCATTGTTTTGGATTATGACTTGCTGTGAGAATTATTCCTCCGGCAGCTTTCTCCATTGTAACAGCCACTTCTGTTGTAGGTGTAGTAGCAAGACCTATATTCACAACATCGAAGCCCATACCAAGCAAAGTACCAATTACTAATTGTGAAACCATTTCGCCGGATATACGTGCATCGCGACCAACAACTATTTTGTTAGAATCAATCGATTTATTTTCACGGATATGTCTTGCGTAGGCAGCAGTAAAGCGAACAACATCCAAAGGACTTAATCCCTCTCCTACTCTACCTCCTATAGTTCCTCTTATACCTGAAATTGATTTTATTAAAGCCATGTTAAGAAAGTTTTGAGCTATGAGTTATGAGTTTTGAGTTAGTATTTTTTGATTCTGATTTCCATATCGTAGCCAATTGGTGTGGCGGGTCGATTGAATGATGAAAAACTGATTTTTGATGGTATGATTAATTTACCTTTTGAGTTATTAAAACCCATATAACCAACGGCTTCGTGCCAACCCTGACAAGCCTGTGATAAATCAAGATACTTAAACTCGTAAGGCTCAGGGAAATCTATACTGCTCTCGCTTGATACCGTATCAGCTTTAGTAGTAAGTGTATATTGAAGAAATCGCGTAACCACCTCATCTCCTGCGACAATACTGTCACTTATCAGATGGTCACCTTTATCAGTTAATCTGAAATACAATCCTGTTTTACTTTTATAATAAACATTGTCGGGCCACGGAAAGCCTTCAGGTAGTGTATTGACAACTTTAATCTGGTTACGTTTAAGAAAATCTTTAATGATATCTTGTTCGGCTTTCAACTCTTCAGCATAAGTTACATTGTCATCGTTACATGCAACTAACAAAATCAACGAAAAAGAAAATAAAACCAAAAAAAACTTTATAACTCTCATAAAAAACTATTATTCAATTAATTATCTGATATTGGCAATACTCATTATATCTGCAAAGACACCGGCAGCAGTAACACTTGCTCCTGCGCCATATCCTTTAATAATCATAGGGTAATCATAATATCTTTCTGTTTTAATCATGATTATATTATTACTTCCCTCAAGTTCGTAAAATGGATGATGCATATCAACCTCTTGCAGACCCACCGAACATTCTCCATTTTCCATCTTAGCCACAAAGCGATAACGTTTATTTTCAGCTTGAAGACGTTTCCTGATTGCTTCAAACTCATTATCCATCTCATTGATTGTATTCCAAAAATCATCCAAAGAACCTTTAAAATATTTTTCAGGAATAAAAAGATTTTTCTTTACATCACTTTGTTCAACTCTATAACCTGCTTCACGAGTAAGAATGACCAATTTACGAACAACATCAGTACCGCTCAAATCGATTCGAGGATCAGGTTCGGCATATCTTGCTTCTTTAGCCATCTGAATAGCTTTACTTAACGGAATTGCTTCGGAAATAGTATTGAAAATAAAGTTAAGAGTACCTGAAAGTACAGCCTCAAGTTTCAAAATTTTATCACCTGAGTTAACTAAGTTATTCATAGTGTTTATGATAGGCAAGCCGGCACCAACATTTGTTTCGAATAAGAATTTAATACCCCTTTTACGAGCAATAACTTTCAATTCTGCATAGGTATCATAATCGCCTGAAGCAGTAATCTTATTGGCTGCCACTACTGAAACATTACTTAAAAGCAATTCTTTATAAAGAGCTGCAATTTGATGACTTGCAGTGCAATCGACAAAAACAGCATTATAGATATTCATATCCTTAATACCTTGAAAAATAATCTCAGGTGATGAATCAACGCCATTTTGAGATAATTCATCTTTATAACTACTTAAAGCAATGCCATCTCTTTTAAACAAAACTTTATTTTCATCAGCAATGCCAACAACCTTTATTTTGATGTTATTTTGTGCTTTAAGCTTGGGCTGCTGTTGCATAATTTGATCGAGCAGTCCACCGCCAACAGTACCTGTACCAATAAGGAAGATATTCAATTCTTGATATTCTGAAAGGAAAAATGCCTCATGGATAACGTTTAAAGCCTTACGCAAAGATTCAGAGGCAATTACAAAAGATATATTAGTCTCGGAAGCGCCTTGAGCAATAGCAACTACATTAACACCACTACGACCCAGCGCACCAAATAATTTACCGGAAATACCCGGAATACGCTTCATATTATCACCTACAACCGCTATTGTTGCAAGATTTTTTTCAGCTTCAACAGAATTTATTTCTCCGATAGATAATTCATGATTAAACTCATCAGAGATAGCTTGTACAGCCAAATCAGCCTCATCGTTTGTAACACCTATCGATATTGTATTCTCAGAGGAAGCCTGAGAAATAAAGAAGGCGGAAATACCTACATTTGCCAAAGCCCCAAAGAGTCTTTTACTTACACCGATAACTCCTACCATACCAAGTCCTTGCATGGTCACAAGAGCAGTATCATTAATAGAAGAAATACCTTTAATAGTCTGACCACTAACATCTTTTGCATTTGAAATAAATGTACCGTTAGCTTGAGGGTTGAAAGTATTTTTTATCAGAATAGGTATATTTTCGTGATATGCCGGAAAAATAGTTGGCGGGTAAATAACTTTAGCACCATAATTACACAACTCCATAGCCTCTATATAGCTCAAGTTATCAATAACATAAGCTTTACTGATAACACGTGGGTCGGCAGTCATAAATCCATCTACATCAGTCCATATTTCCAACACTTCCGCCTGTAAGGCAGCAGCCAAAATAGCAGCCGTATAATCAGAGCCACCACGACCAAGATTAGTATACACGCCGGAATCCTTATCTTTAGTTATAAAACCCGGACAAACTGTAATTTGCTGTATATTTGAAAAATGCTTGAGTATTAAACTATTTGACAATGTAATATCAGCCGAATGCTTACCAAAAGCCGTTGTTGTTTTTATAAAATCAGGAGAATAAGCATAATGAGCATTTTCGATGATGTTACTGATAATCACAGAGGACATCCTTTCACCAAAGCTCAAAATCAGATCTTTAGTTTGCTGGTCAAATTTTATATTTTTCCCTACCCTTTCAAAAATAGAGCGTAAATCTTCAAGTAACGACATTATCCTTTGCGTAACTTCAGTTTGTTTAGTTTCAGGAACAAGTTGGTCGATAATAGTCTTATGGCGCATTATAATCGACTCAAACTCACTGCTAATACTTTCGCCTCTTGTTGCCATGTCCATCAATGCAATCAGCTTGTCGGTCAGACCGCCCAAAGCAGAAACCACAACAATGACAGGCTCTTTCTCGGCTTCAACAATTTTCTTTACGTTTAAGATACTTTCCACGGAACCTACGGATGTCCCGCCAAATTTCATTACTTTCATCTGTATATATTTATATTTCTTTAGTTTACTTTAATCCGTAAGTTGCGTCTGCATACATCTGTAAGCTACGCCATACTTGCTTCGCCTTCTCATCCATAAGCTACTTCTCACTTACTTCTTTCTCTCAACCGTAAGCTATGCTGCGCTTGCATACGGTTATGCATAATTTAGTCCCTTCGGGACTGCTGCTTTATCATTATTTTGCCCTATATCAAAAGTCTGTAGACTCATTTATTGCATGCAATTATAATCAATTAAGCAGGCTGATTTTTGAGCCTGCAATATTAGTGATTTTTCCCCAATAAATGGCAGATATTTATGAATTTTAATTTAGATATTGTAATTTCATAAAAAATATACTACTTTTGCATCGCTTTTCGAGAAAAGCTAAACATTTCTACATCATAATTAAGTTGGTCCGGTAGCTCAGCTGGATAGAGCAACAGCCTTCTAAGCTGTGGGTCGTGGGTTCGAATCCCGCCCGGATCACTTGAACTTTAGCTAATACTCAAAACAAAACTGCAATATTGTCTGTAATTTTAACTCCTCTAATTGCTTTTCTGCCTTTTTGACACAATTTAACTGATGGTTGAGAATTTGAGTGATAGGATAATAATTATACCTATTAAAAACTTGAATATATGAATCAAACAAACAACAATCAGAATGATAAGGCATTAAGCAAATATGCTATTAATTTGAATGAAAAAGCTAAAGCAGGAAAACTCGATCCTGTTATTGGTCGTGATGATGAAATTCGTCGTGTTTTGCAAATTTTGAGCAGAAGAACAAAGAATAATCCTATACTTATTGGTGAACCCGGTACCGGTAAGACTGCAATAGCAGAAGGTCTTGCTCACAGAATTATTCGAGGTGATGTACCCGAAAATCTGAAGAGTAAGCAATTATTTTCGCTCGATATGGGAGCTTTGATAGCCGGAGCAATGTACAAAGGCGAGTTTGAAGAAAGATTGAAATCGGTAGTAAATGAAGTAATACATGCTGATGGTGAAATCATTCTTTTTATAGACGAAATTCACACCTTGATTGGTGCAGGAAAAAGCGAAGGTGCAATGGATGCAGCTAACATTCTTAAACCTGCATTAGCACGAGGAGAATTGCGAGCAATTGGTGCTACCACCCTGAATGAATATCAGAAGTATTTTGAAAAAGACAAAGCATTAGAGCGTCGTTTCCAGATAGTTATGGTCAACGAGCCTGATGTACAAAGCACCATATCCATACTTCGCGGATTGAAAGAGCGATACGAAAATCATCATAAAGTAAGGATAAAAGACGATGCTATTATTGCAGCCGTAGAATTGTCAAATCGATATATCACAGATAGATTTTTACCTGATAAAGCTATTGACTTAATGGATGAAGCTGCTGCCAAATTACGTTTGGAAGTGGATTCAGTACCTGAAGAGTTAGATGTTATCGAGCGTAATATCAAACAATTAGAGATAGAAAGAGAAGCTATCAAACGTGAAAACGATAAAAAGAAAGTCGAGTTATTAAGTGATGAAATATCACGTTTACAAGCCGAAGCAAAACTTATACGTGATAAATGGTCGTCTGAAAAGGCTTTGATAGATAATATTCAGCAGGCAAAAATTGAGATTGAAAAACAAAAATTTGAAGCTGACAAAGCCGAACGCGAAGGCAATTACGGTAAAGTTGCAGAAATTCGTTATGGTAAATTAAAAAATTTAGAAAACAATATTGCATTGTATCAGAATGAATTAGCTGCATTACAAGGAAGTACCGCTTTAATTAAAGAAGAGGTTGATTCCGATGACATTGCTGATGTAGTAAGTCGCTGGACAGGCATACCTGTAAATAAAATGCTACAAAGTGAGCGCGACAAATTGCTCAATTTAGAAGATGAGTTGCACATGCGAGTAATTGGTCAGGATGAAGCCATTACCGCCGTAGCCGATGCGGTAAGACGTAGTAGAGCTGGTTTACAGGATCCTAAGCGACCTATAGGCTCATTTATTTTTCTGGGTACCACCGGTGTTGGTAAAACCGAGTTAGCAAAAGCATTAGCAGAGTTTCTGTTCGATGATGAAAATATGATGACTCGAATAGACATGAGCGAATATCAAGAAAAGTTTTCCGTAACAAGATTAATAGGATCGCCTCCGGGTTATGTTGGATACGATGAAGGTGGTCAGCTTACCGAAGCTATACGAAGGAAACCCTATTCAGTAGTACTGTTCGACGAAATAGAAAAAGCACATCCTGATGTGTTTAATGTGCTGTTGCAGGTGCTGGATGATGGTCGTTTGACAGATAACAAAGGTCGTGTTGTGAATTTTAAAAACACTATTATCATTATGACCTCCAATATAGGATCTTCATTGATAAGAGAAAACTTTGAAAAGATAACTCCATCAAACCATGATGAAATTGTAGAGTCGACTAAAAACCAAGTGTTTGAACTTCTGAAACAAAGCATTAGACCGGAGTTTCTAAATAGAGTAGACGAACTTATAATGTTTGCACCTTTAGACAGGCAACAAATAAAAGAGATTGTAAAGTTGCAATTATCTGGTATTCAACAATTATTGACAAACAACAACATCAAGTTAGATATTAATGAAGATGCTATACAGTTTCTTGCAAAAGCAGGTTTCGATCCGCAGTTTGGAGCACGACCGGTCAAAAGAGCATTACAAAAATATCTTTTGAACGATTTGTCAAAAGCCTTATTATCAGGTACATTAAAGCCTAATGAAACAATTTATGTTGATGTGGATGGAGATAAATTGAGTTTTGGAAATTAAACTTGACGTTGTAATATATGTAGAGAAATTTGTAATATATGTAGAGACGCACAAATTGTACGTCTCTACTCTATGAAAAAATGGTACTGTCAAAAATTTAATATCATTAAACTTTGATATGTCAAGTATTCATTCCACCACAAACATTGATTACCTGTCCGCTAACATATGAAGATAGGTCTGAAGCAAGAAACAGCGTAACATTAGCTACCTCTTCTGGTTTACCACCTCTGCGAAGAGGAATCATTTCTGCCCATTTAGCTCGCTGTTCGTCAGTTAAAGCGTGTGTCATTTCTGTTTCTATAAAGCCCGGAGCAATGGCGTTAGCGCGGATACCTCTTGAGCCAAGTTCCTTAGCAACTGATTTAGCCAAACCAATCATACCTGCTTTAGAAGCAGAGTAATTTGCTTGTCCGGCATTACCTGAAACTCCAACTACCGAGCTCATATTTATAATTGAACCCGTACGTTGCTTCATCATAATTGGTGTGCAGGCATGAATGAAGTTGAAAGCAGACTTTAAGTTCACATTAAGCACTGCATCCCATTGCAATTCGCTCATACGCATCATAAGTCCGTCCTTTGTGATACCGGCATTATTTACCAATATATCAATTCTACCAAACTCCTTGTGAATCTCTTCAACAACAGTATGTGCATCGTCAAAAATTGCTGCGTTTGAAGCATATCCTTTAGCTTTTACTCCTAAAGCTTCTATTTCTTTTTGAGTATTTAAAGCATTCTCGTCAATATTAAGATCTGTAAATGCTATTGCAGCACCTTCGCTTGCAAGTTTTAAAGCAATTGCTTTACCGATACCGCGAGCAGCACCTGTAACAATCGCTACTTTTCCATCTAATAAACCCATAATTCTAATTATTTAATATTTAACTAATCACTAATCACTAATTACTAATCACCATTAACTACCTCTCACTCATCATTGATAATAAAAACTCATCATTATTATCTGTTCTATCCATTCTATCTTTCATAAATTCCATTGCCTCCACAGTATTCATGTCTGAAAGATATTTTCGAAGTATCCACATGCGGTTCAAAGTATCATTATCATGCAATAAATCATCACGACGAGTACTTGAAGCCATAATGTCGATAGCGGGAAAAACACGCTTGTTCGACAAACGACGATCGAGTTGTAGTTCCATATTACCTGTACCTTTAAATTCTTCAAAAATCACATCGTCCATTTTAGAACCTGTTTCAGTAAGTGCAGTTGCGATAATAGTCAAGCTACCACCACCTTCGATATTACGAGCAGCTCCAAAGAAACGTTTTGGCTTGTGAAGAGCATTAGCATCTACCCCACCCGATAAGATTTTACCGGAAGCCGGAGCAGCAGTATTATATGCACGTGCCAAACGAGTAATTGAATCGAGCAAGATTACAACATCATGACCACATTCTACAAGGCGTTTTGCTTTTTCGTGTACCATAGCAGCAACACGGACATGTCTTTCAGCCGGTTCATCGAAAGTAGATGAAACAACTTCTGCCCTCACACTGCGAGCCATGTCTGTTACCTCTTCCGGACGCTCGTCTATAAGCAATACTATCATATAAACTTCCGGATGATTAGAAGCTATTGCATTAGCAATTTCTTTCAGTAACACTGTCTTACCTGTCTTAGGCTGAGCCACAATAAGTCCGCGCTGTCCTTTACCTATTGGCGAAAATAAATCAACCATACGAACAGACAAAGGATCGTTTTTACCTGAGCAAAGTGTAAATTTTTGATCAGGGAATAATGGTGTCAAATGCTCAAAAGGTACACGATCGCGCACATATTCGGGAGTACGACCATTAATTTTTGTAACACGGATAAGCGGGAAGTATTTTTCACCTTCTTTTGGAGGACGGATAGTACCTGTAACTGTATCACCGGATTTCAATCCGAATAATTTAATTTGCGATTGTGATACATATATATCATCGGGGGAACTTAGATAATTATAATCGGCAGAACGTAAGAAACCATAACCGTCAGCTACCATGTCGAGCGTACCGGTTCCTTCCAAGATACCATCGAAATCATATTGTTTTTCGGGTCTTTGTGGAGTGAACTTAGGACGGTTGGCATTAGCTTGATGATGTTGCCCGTTGGTTTGGTGATGACCTCCTGATTGATTATAGTGAGATTGTTGTGTCGGTGGTGTTTGGGAAGATTCAGAAGCTACGACCTCAGGTTTAACTTCAATACTGTCTGATTTAATTTCTTGTATAACTTCAACAGTATTATCTTGCTCATTTACAACCTCTTCTACAATATCTTCATTGTCTGATATTGCAGCTTCAACATCTACAATTCCTTTCTTAACAACAATAGGTTTTTTCTCTATCTTTGTTACTTTCTTCTCTTTATCCTTACCGGGCTTCTTTTGTTCCGGCTTTTTAGGTTGCTCGACAGCAGTTGCGTCTTTCTCAGCTGTTATTGCTTCATCAGCCTTTTTAGATACAGTCGCAGTTTTTTGAGAAGCATCAGTTTTTACTTCAGCAGATGTTTTCTTTTGAGGTTTAGCAGCATTGGCAGGAGCTTTTTTAGGCTCAGCCAGTTTCGCCGGTTTCTCAACATCTTCTTTTGCTTCAGTTGGTTTTGGATTCTTTTTCAGTGTAACTCTTGAACGTTTTGCCTTAGCTTGTTCACTCTTCTCTTTGGCTGCAGCAGCCTTCTGCTGAGAGTTTACTACTGCCTGACGATCAAGAATATCGTACACAAGTTGTTGCTGAGAGATTGAGTTCGAAACTTTCAACTCCAATTCTGATGCAATTTTTTTAAGCTCAGTCATATCTTTTGACTCAAGCTGGGTGAGATTGTAATTACTCATATAATTTTGCTGATACGTTTATCCGGTAAGTTTATTTTAGGATTCAACGTTTGAAATAAATAATAATTTTATAATGTATATCAATATATGGTTATAATAAAGCAGATTAGCTTTGTATTAGAACAGAAATATGCTGCAAAGGTAAAAGAAAATTTTTAAATAACAAATCTTTGTTTAAATTTGTCTGTTTTTTTACAATGCTATAATATATATTGTATAAAATATCTATTCAACATAAACATCTTTTTATATAAAATCTTAATTCTATATTGAAATATGGGAATAAAATTCAAACTTACGATTATGAATTTCCTCCAGTTTTTTGTCTGGGGGGCATGGATGATGACATTGGGTCATTATGGATTTGTTGAAAAACAATGGAATGGGGCTCAGTTTGGGTTGGTGTTTTCAACTATGGGCTTTGCTTCGCTTATAATGCCAACCTTATTTGGTATTATTGCCGACAAATGGAAAGCTAATTATGTATATGCCATCTTACACTTGCTATTTGGTGCCACCATGTTGTTTCTACCATCAATCGATTCTCCTATAATATTTTTCTGGGTATTACTTATAGCAATGAGTTTTTATATGCCGACCATCGGTTTAACTAATTCAGTAAGTTTCAGTGTTTTGAAAAAGGGTGGTGAAGATCCTGTTATCGCCTTCCCTCCTATCAGAGTTTGGGGTACAGTCGGATTTATAGTTGCCATGTGGGTAGCTAATTTCTTTACAAAAGAATGGGGAATGGGATATAGCATAAAAGTTTCGTTTATAATATCTGCAATTTTTGCTTTTGTATTGGGCTTATTTTCTTTATTTTCTTTACCAAATATATCTTCAGACAAAAAACTTACAGACAAGAGAAGTTTAGTGCAGAAATTAGGATTAGAAGCTTTTGTTTTATTCAAACAGAAGAAAATGGCGTTATTCTTTTTATTTAGTTTGCTGTTAGGTGCCGCATTGCAGTTAACCAACGCTTATGGTGACAGTTTTTTACAAGATGGCACAGTCTTCCCTAAAGGAGGGTTAATTAATAATTTCTCAACTATTATTCTTTCTGTTTCTCAAATTTCAGAGACATTATTTATACTTGCAATACCATTTTTTATGAAAAGGTTTGGGATTAAAAAAGTTATGTTATTCAGTATGTTAGCGTGGGTGTTAAGATTTGGATTATTCGGGTTGGCAGGCAACAGCATATTAGGTTTCACATTGATAATCGGCTCTTGTGTTATTTATGGTATGGCTTTCGATTTTTTCAATATATCAGGAGCTTTATTCGTAGAAAAAAATACAAACGAGTCAATTCAATCTTCTGCACAAGGCTTGTTTATGTTGATGACTAATGGTGTGGGTGCTGTGTTAGGTAATATTATTGCCGGATTAGTAATAGCAAAGTGGTTTGAACATCCGGCGATTATAGATGGTAAAGAGATGTTGATTAAAGACTGGACAGGTATATGGATGGCTTTTGCTGCATATGCATTAGTAGTGGCAATTACATTTTCATTTGTATTCAAATACAAGCATAATCCTGATGAAATTAAGAATATTACACATTAAAAAATCGATTATATAAAAGAGCTTTTTAATATATTTATCTTCATGATTCAAGAATATAATGACCCAAAAAACTCAATTTATTCTTGTATATTTGCACAAAATCAATTCACTGTAAAAGTATGATGCCTCTGGCAGAAAGATTACGTCCACAATCCTTAGATGATTATATCGGTCAGGAACATTTGGTTGGCAAAAATGCAATTTTGCGACAAATGATTCAAACCGGCAATATTGCTTCATTTATTTTATGGGGACCGCCGGGCGTTGGTAAAACTACCTTAGCTAAAATCATTGCTAATCAGTTAGAAAGACCTTTTTACACTTTAAGTGCTGTAACATCAGGTGTTAAAGACGTGCGCGACGTGATAGAAAAAGCTAAATCAAACCGTATGTTTGCCGGTGGTAAAAGTCCTATTCTCTTTATCGACGAGATTCATCGTTTTAATAAAGCTCAGCAGGACTCGCTTTTAGGAGCAGTGGAAACAGGCATCGTAACATTGATTGGCGCAACTACCGAAAATCCTTCGTTCGAGGTTATAACACCATTACTGTCTCGCTGTCAGGTATATGTACTGAAAGCTCTGACAAATGATGATTTGCTTAAACTGCTCAATCATGCAATTACCACTGATATCGTACTGAAAGATTTTACTATTCATATAGATGAAACTGATGCAATTCTAAGATTTGCAGGCGGTGATGCACGAAAACTTTTAAATATTATCGAACTGATTTGTTCTTCAGAGGGCAATAAAATCGTTCATATCAATAACAAGGTGGTAGTCGACCGTCTACAGCAAAATCCTATGGCTTATGATAAAAATGGAGAAATCCATTATGATATCATATCTGCTTTTATTAAATCTATTCGTGGAAGCGACCCTGATGCTGCCATATATTGGTTGGCTCGAATGATAGCCGGAGGCGAAGATCCTAAATTCATTGCCAGAAGGTTAGTTATTTCTGCTGCCGAAGATATTGGTCTGGCAAACCCTAATGCTCTACTGCTTGCCAACACATGCTTCGATGCACTTCAGAAAATAGGATGGCCTGAAGGACGTATTATCTTGGCTGAAACGACAATCTATCTTGCGTCCTCTCCAAAAAGTAACTCAGCATATCTTGCTATTGACGATGCACTTGCCATTGTTGAAAAAACCGGTAATTTACCTGTACCATTACATTTGCGTAATGCTCCAACTAAATTGATGAAAGATTTGGATTATGGTGCAAATTATAAATATTCACACGATTACCCAAATCATTTCGTAGCTCAACAGTTTTTACCTGAAAAAATAAAAAATTACTCCATCTGGAAAGTACAAGACAATACTGCCGAAAAAAAGTCAGGCGATTGGCTTCGCTATTTATGGAAAGATAGATATTGATTTTTGAGATAGTTTTGTGTAGTTTATAAAATATTTCTTATCTAAATCTAATCTTAGAAGCCCCTGATTTACTTTGACTTAAATGCAACGGTCTTCTTTCGGATTTAAAACTGCTTGCTCCACTGACATCCACAACAAGAGAGTCATATACATTTGTACTTATTTTACTTGCACCGCTACCATAAACTTTTGCATTAGTCGCATTGAAATCATCAGCATCCAGATTAGAAGCTCCTGAAACATCAGCAAACAGTCTGTGCGCCGAACCATCAATTTCTGCTTGTGACGCACCAATTACACTCATTTTTAATTCATTACTTAACTTTAAATCTAATTTAGAAGCACTTGCACCGGTCAGCTTCACTGTCATATTTTCTCCAGAAATCTGCCCAAATGATGTAATTTTACTTGCACCATTAGCTGATAGATTTATAATCTTTGGTACGCTAATCCTTATTCTTACAGGTTTTGTTATGTTTAATTTGGTTGTATATATATTTAAAACACCATTGTTATCTACTTCGGCTGAAACATACGGTAAAAGAGATGGCTGTGTACTTATTTGTAAATACTGAATGCTATCTTGTCTTATATCAACATTAAAATTTCCTGAAACATCAATAGAATTGAAAGGATCAACAGATCTTACTTCATCAACATTACCTTCTGAGTCATCTGCAACATAAAACTCAAGTGCTCTAAAACTATTTTGACCTAAATTCACTATAGTTCTTGCGCTTAATCCAAAGAAAATAAATATACCTATAAACCAAAGTATTATTAAAATCCAACTTAAAGCAGAACCTTTATTACCTTTACCACTTAAAATTTTTATTGCCCAGAATATAAGCATAAATATAGGTATACCTATAATCAGTACTAATGTAGTTATCATTAAAGTAGCTCTATCAGGAGAAAAAACTATCAGATTTGGTGGTATAAAACCGGCTATTAATGAAGGTTCGAAAATCCATAATACTAAAAGTAATAGAAACGCACATAAAAGAACAAAGCCGACAAAGCCCATCAAACTACCGATGATTGCAAAAATCACTTTAAAAAAAGCTTGAAATATTTCACCAATCTTGCTTCCTATGCTTTGAGCCGAAGTTTTAAACTTATCGCTTTCGACATAGTTTTTCAGATTGTTTATCTCTTCTTTAATCCTTTCAGTAGTAACGTTTTCACCATGCATCTCAAGTTTTTGAGAAATAGTTTTTGCCGGCGGAACTATTATCCATAACACTAAATAAATCGGTATGATAGTTCCCCATCCAAAAAACAAAATCAAAACGAATATTAGGCGAACAATAACTACATCCCATCCAATTAATGCTGCTAAGCCTGACGCAACTCCACCTAAAATCGAATTATCGACATCTCTATAAAACTTCCTGTTTTTCTTGTCGAAAGAAGTACTTGAACCCGTACTACCCTCTTCGTCAAATTCATTTGGTTTACCTAAAACTTTAATTATCTCTTCGACATCAATTTTGTTTATTACGCTTTTTCCTCTGATTAATCGGACATTAAACAGTTCGGATATTCGAATTTCCACATCTATCATAACCTCTTTTCTTTCGTCAGGTGATAATCTGGATTCGACATCATGTAAATACTTCTTTAACAATTCATATGCGTCATCGTCAATATGGTAAACCGTGTTATTAAGATTAATGGTAAGTGTTCGTTTCATATGTATCTGCTTATAAATAAATTATACATCTTTTTATTATCTCTATCTTCTTAGTTTTTTTATAATATCATTAACTTCTTCCCACGCTTTCTCCAATTCGTCGAGAAATTTAAATCCTTTCTCCGTAACTTCATAATATTTGCGCGGTGGACCCAGGGAAGACTCTTCCCATCTATAATCGAGAAGATCTGCATTTTTTAGTCGTGTAAGCAAAGGGTACAATGTACCTTCTACTACAATCATTTTTGCATCCTTCAATTCGGAAATGATATCTGAGGCATAGCTTGCCTTTTTCCTTAGAATAAGCAAAATGCAATATTCAAGGGATCCTTTCCTCATCTGTGATTTTAAATTCTCTATATTCATTTTAATAATTCCAATACTTTCACTCTTAAAATAAATTCATACTTAGATTGTGATAATTCAGACAATACTAATGTTAATGTGGATTTAGCTTGATACAACTCATAAACTGAGGCTCTTTCGGCTTCATATTTCTGCTCTGCATATCTAAATGCTTCTCTTGTTGCAATTTCAGATTTTTGTGCAGCCTGATACCTTGCTTGTGCTGCTAAAGCATTCTGATATGCTTGTTCTATTTTTTTACGAAGCTCATATTTAGCATTTTCTATTTCAAGTCGACTACTTTCAATAGCCAATTTCGAATTTTGAACTCTGTTTTTAATCTCAAATCTGTTAAATATCGGGATATTCAAATTAAGTCCAACGTGACTTGACAGATTATCATTTAATTGCTTATTAAAAGAATCGTTAGGAACACCTTTTAGATTGTAATACCCTGAACCCATTTGAGCACCCACACTTAATGTAGGATAATAAGCAGAACGTGCAATATCTGAAGTTTTCTGATAACTGATTAATCGGTATTCGGCGCCTTTTATTTCAGGTCGATGCTGTACTGCCGATTTATAAACTTCATCAGCCGAAAGAATCATAGTTTCAGTATCTATCTCTCCTTCAGCTTTTTCCACATCAAAATCTTCAAAGTCTTTTAATTCTATAATTTGAGCCAAATCAAGTTTTGCAAGCTTCAAATTATTTTCTGCCTGAATGATATTGAACTCCTCCTTTGCCAACTGTGCTTTAAGCTCATACAACTCACCCTCAGGTAGTTTGCCTGAATTTACCAATGCAGTTTTTTGTTCAATCTTCTGGTGTGTCAATTCGATTTGGCTCTCCTGTGTATTCAGATTTTCCTTGTAGAGAAGGACTTGCAGAAACGCTACGGTAACATTCAGCTCTATATCCGATTTAATTTTTTCAACATCATATTCAGATGCTTGCATTTCAGCCTTCTTTGCATCGATATTATATTTCATCTTCAAGCCATCGAACAATGTAAGGTTACTGCTCACATTAAAAGAGCTTTGAGATGAATTTATACTTTTATATGTATTATCAGCAGTTAACGAACGTCCCATAGTAAAACTTTGTCCCGCCGACGCATTCAAATTAGGTAGCAAATCCATTCGTGCCTGTTCGTAAGCAATCTCCTTCGATTGTCGATTCAGTTCCTGCTGTTTGACATTCCTATTGTTGTTCATGGCAGTATCAACGCATTGTTGCAGTGTGTAGACTTTAGTAGCATACATCATATTACCGCAAATAAGCAATATCAAACAAAATATATATTTCATATTATTCATAACTTTAGTTTCAAATTCAATTTTCATTAAGATTTATTCTACTACAATATTTGACTTTTCGATAACAACTGAACCTCTTATTTTATCCTCTAATTTTAAACCTTGAGTTATCTCGATGTTTACACCATCAGACAATCCTGTTTTGACTGTCTTTTTCTCAAATTCCTGAGGATCTGTATTTTTTAAGATGTGAACAAATGTTGTATCCTTACTAAACTCCAAACAACTTTCAGGTATAACTATCACATTTTCAGCTTTTGCAAAAATAATTTCAGCATTTGCACTGTATCCGGCTCTAATAAACACATCGTCAGGAACATGAACGGCAGCTTTCATATCGAATAATACCGCACCACCCGACTCAACACCTTTAGGTGCAATGTATTCCAACTTTGCATTTAAAGAAACATCTTGAAGAGCACCAATCGAAATTTTCATCTCGGCTCCCTGATTGACTCTGCCAACCTCAGTTTCATCTAACTTTCCAACAAATAACATATCACTCATATCGGCTACAGAAGCTATGGTAGTGCCATCGTTAAAATTATTCGACTGAATAACTGAATTCCCAACTTTTACAGGTATATCAAGTATGGTTCCTGTGATAGTTGAACGCACTAATGTATTGCTCAACATGGTTTTATCACTCGTAATACCATCGCGAGTCAAACTTAAATTATCTTGCGCTGCTTTTAAATCAGCCTTATCATTATTGTATTGAAGCTGGCTCTTTTCAAAATCTTCCTTAGAAATAACTTTTTCCTGATATAATTTTTTATCACGTTCAAAAACACTGCTTGTCTGATCGAAAACCAATTGAGCGCGAACCACTCTGGCTTCAGCATTATTCAATGAAACCATATCGGGTATAAGCTTGATTTTAGCTATTATATCACCTTCTTTAACCTTATCGCCCGCCTTTTTATATATATCTGAAATTATACCGGATAACTGTGGCTTGATAAGTATCTCATAACGAGGTTCAACCTTACCTGTTGCAATAGTTTTCTTCTCTATGCTACCATTGTTTACCTCAACAATTTCATAAATAACTTCCTTAGGTTGAGACTTTTTCCATAAAAATATAAAAGTACCTATTACCCCTAAGGTTAAAACTCCAATAATAAAAAATTTAAAAAACTTCTTCATAATGTAAATAATATTTAATGTGCTAATATGCTAATATGCCAATGTGATAATGTGGTAAACAGTCTATGGTCTATGGTCTATTGACCATCAATCACCAATCACTAATCACCAATCACTAATCACCAATCACTAATCACCAATCACTAATCACCAATCACTCCCCCCTACTCCTCTCTTATTGCTTCTATTGGTTTGATTTTCATTGCTCTGTTAGCCGGAATAAAACCTGCTAACGCTCCAATTATCACAATAACGATTAATGCGCCGACTGCAACATTAAAACTTATCTGAGGATCTTTAATCATATTATCAGTATTTGCTAAAATCTTTCCGGTAAGTGTCAGCATACCAACACCAAACATCAACCCTGCAACACCGGCGAGACTTGTAAGCATAATACTCTCGCTTATAATCTGGTTTACAATTAATCTCGGAGTTGCACCCATAGCACGTCTTATCCCGATTTCTTTGGTGCGCTCCCTCACTGTAATCAACATAATATTACTAACACCTACAGCACCGGCTAATAAAGTACCAAGTCCGACAATCCATATCAGCGAACTTACACCAATACTTAAATATAAAAACATAGTAAACATCTCCTCCATATTCATTCCACCAACAGCAATATTGTCATCCGGAGATATTTGATTTGCCGCTTTTAGAGTTGCTCTTACTTTATCTTCAACCACCTTAACTTTCACACCCGGATCAGCAGTAATAGCCATAAAATGTATATATTTTCCCATGTTATATACCTTTTGCATAGTACTAAAAGGTAATAAGACTGTTTCTTTACCATCTCCCCCGATGTTAATATTAGCATTGCTACTTGTAACACCAACCACCTGGAAATAAATTCCTTTAATCTGAATACTTTTACCAAGAGGATTTTCATCATGCGGAAACATCACCTCATAAACTCTTTCACCTATCACACATACCTTTCTTCCTTCAGATATATCAACCTCATTTATAAACCTTCCGAGTTTTAACTTTTGATTATCTATTAAAGTATATTCAGGGATAACACCTTTAATATAATATGCACCGGCTTTATCATTTCTTGTAACATTATTCGACGAACTACCAAGGAAAATCATGGGAGCTATATACTGAATTTCGGGAATATTAGCTCTAAGAAGCTCATAATCTTTATTTTCCATATCCCAATGTCTGCCTTTTTTAAATCCTTTATACGGAAGAGATGTTGGCTGTGTCCATACAAAGCAAGAATTTGTTGCAAAACCTTCTACTTGCGACCACATTCCTTTTTCAAGAGCAGCACCTGCACCAACCATCATAACAAGCATGAACATGCCCCAAAATATACCAAAGGCAGTCAGCACACTCCTCGATTTATTTTGTGTGATGGTAATCCAAATCTCCTGAAATTTATCTAAGTCAAACATAAAACTTTAATTTTATTATTTTTCATCCCTCATTGCCTCAATTGGCTTAATTTTAACAGCCTTTCTTGCAGGCATATAACCGGCAATTACCCCACCGACAACCATTATTAAAGTGGAAAAATAAACATAATTCAAATTAACCGTAGGATTTTTAAAAATCGACATACCGGAAGAATCACCTGCTGCAGCTTGTTCAAGGATTATATTTACAACTTCTGTTATCCCAATACCCGCAATCATACCTATATAGCCAAAAGTTGCAGTTATCAGTATAGATTCAATAATAATAGAAAATAAAATTTGATATGGCGGTGCACCAATTGCCTTTCTGATGCCTATTTCTCTGGTACGCTCTTTAACAGTAACAAGCATGATATTGCTAACACCCACCACACCGGCAATTAAGGTGAAAATACCTATAATCAGTACAAAAAGATTAATACCATTAAATATTTTCATGGTTTGTAAATAACTCTCCATAGAATTCCAAACCCATAAAGCCTGCTTATCAGATGGATCGAAAAGCATAGTTGGAGCAAGCTTTGTTCGCAATGATTCATCAAATTTAGTATTTGCATCTTCGGTATCCAATCCTTCAATAGACATCAGCATAATGTTAAATCTACGTCCCGGATTATATATCATTTGAGCAGTACTAAAGGGTATATATGCATTCCCTCCGCCCCAATTCTCTTTTTTAGAATTCACACCTATAACCTGAAACATTATTTGATTAACATTCACATACTTACCTATTGCCGATTCATTTTTAAACAATTCATCTTTTACCTTTTGATCTATTACTATAACCTTTCTGTTTTCCTGTAAATCAGCTTGATTTATGAAACGTCCACCTTCAGTTTCAAATTTCAGATGAGAAATATCTTTATAAACAGGTAATATGCCTTTAACTGTATATGCACCATATTCATTTTTATAACTTATGTTCATACTATGCCTATCCAAAACCGGAGTATAATCAGACACTTCATCAACATCATCATTTATAGTATTAATTTCTTTATTTCCGAAATTAACACCACGCCCCTCTTTATAGCCTTTAAATGGCTTTGATGTAATCCACGCTGTTAACTGAACTGAATTAGTAGCCCTATCACTAAAGTTGGAAGTAACACCGTTTTTTAGTCCGTTACCTGCACCTAATAAGATAATTAAGATGAAAATACCCCAAGAAACAGACAAACCGGTTAAGATAGTTCTTAACTTATTATGCTTTAAGCCCGACCATATTTCCTGTAAAATATCCATTTGGTAATTAGTGATTGGTTATTGGTGATTAGTGATTGGTGATTAGTGATTGGTGATTAGTGATTGGTGATTAGTGATTAGTGATTATTTTCGTTTATACTTTCGATCAGACCATCTTTAATACGAATAATTTTTTTAGTAGTATCTGCAACTGATTTTTCGTGAGTAACAATAATGGTAGTAATTCCTGTTTTATTTAATTCAGTGAGGATATTCATAACCTCTTCAGTAGTTTTACTATCCAACGCACCTGTCGGTTCATCGGCAAGGATAACTTTAGGCTCAGAAATCATAGCTCTTGCGATTGCAACTCTTTGTTTCTGACCACCCGACATCTCACTTGGAAGATGATAAGCCCAATCTTTAAGTCCCATTTTATCAAGATATTCCATTGCAATGATATTCCGACGCTTTCTACTTATTTTTCTATAATATAAAGGTAAAGCCACATTTTCAAGGGCATTTTTGAAATTTATAAGATTAAATGATTGAAAGACAAATCCTATCATCTCATTACGATATTTAGCAGCTTGACGTTCTGAAAGATTTTTTATTAATGTACCGTTTAGATAATAATCTCCAACATCATAATTATCCAAAATGCCAAGTATATTCAATAAAGTAGATTTGCCCGAACCCGAAGCTCCCATAATTGAAACATACTCTCCATTTTGAATTTCCAAATCAATACCTTTAAGTGCATGCAGAGATGTAGCTTCTGTGTAATAAGTCTTATTAATATTTGTCAACTTTATCATAAAGATTAGTATTTATCGATGCAAAAGTAAATAAAATATAGTACCTTGCAATACATAGTATTATAATATTTATAGTTCTATAGATACAAGATAAGTTTATATGCAGATAATCAGTCAGTTAAGAAAATATATTAATTTAATATTTAACTTTTTTTATGATTATAGTATTGTTTTATTTAAGTCTTTATTGATAGCTTTCCATGTATTTTGCATCAAATCCGACAGATTTTCCGGATTAAACTGAGCAGTATCAATTGGTTCATGGAAAATCATTTCAATATGACCTGGTTTAACATAAAAAGTATTTCTTGGCATACGTTCGAAACTACCTTTAATAGTTACAGGAATTATAGGAAGTGATAAATCAGCAGCAATGCGAAAGGCTCCTTTTTTAAATCTCGACATTGCTCCAGTTTTTGTACGTGTACCTTCAGGAAAGATAACTACAGATATACCATTAGTTAACTGCATCTCAGCCCTTTTGATACTTCTTTGTGCTGCAATCGGATTAGAACGATCGATGAAAACATGTCCCGCTGTTTCACAAGCTTTGCCAACAAGAGGGATTTTTCGTAATTCAGCTTTCATAATCCACTTGAAGATATTGGGTAACCAACCGTAGAGAGCAAAAATATCAAAAGCAGATTGGTGATTAGCAGCAAAAATATAAGATTTATCAGAATCGAAATTCTCGACTCCATTTAATTTAACACGAACGAACAACAGATAGCAAATACATCTACTCCACCATTTAGCAGGAGAATTAGCAATTTCACTATTTGGAAAAATTGGATATAAGATAATCGTAAGCAATGCTGTGATTATTGTCAGCAATATAATAATCGGCAATGCTATCAAATATTGATACAATAAAATAAAAGGATTGATTTTCATAAGTAAATAATTTGTTAATAATATGCTAATGTGTTAATGTGCTAATATGCTAATGTGGTCTATAGTCTATGGTTTAATGACTCCAAACTCCTCACTCCAAACTATTGACCAATCACTAATCACTAATCACTAATCACCAATCACCAATTATCATTGTAACTTCCGAATTAATTTTCTCCCACGTTTTCTCCGACATTTTCGCACCTATAACTTCAACCACCTGAGACGAGACATAGGAACCAATTTTCCCACATATATCCAAAGGCAAATCACGTGATAAGCCATAATGGAAGCCTGCTGCATATAAATCACCTGCACCTGTTGTATCGATACAATCAGCAACATATGGTTCAATTGTGTGCTTAATGTTGTCCGACATAACATACGAACCATCTTTACCAACTTTTACAACAGCAATATAAGAGTTTTCAGCAATTTTAATCAAAGCATCCTCAGGTTCTTTACCAGTAAAAGCACGTGCTTCATCTTCGTTTGCAAACACAATATCGACATACTCAGCAACGAGTTTCTTTAAAAAGTCCAAATTTGCTTCAACCACATTGTAACTTGCCATATCGATAGATACCAACAATCCTGCTTTTTTAGCATGTTTAACAGCATTGTAAATCAAATCATGATTTTGCACTAAATAACCTTCGATATGAAAAATATCGTAACCTTCAAACATCTCCGGTTTTATATCATCCACTTCTAATTCGGCAGCAGCACCAAGGAAGGTACACATAGTTCTTTCACCATCTTTTGAAACAAGCACGGTGCACACGCCCGACTGATTACTACTATAACTTAATATTGGTGCTACCCCATTGTTAATGGTATCATTACGAAAGAAATCTCCCGTTTCATCATTACCTACTTTTCCGACAAATCCGGCTTGTCCTCCTAAGCGTGTTATTCCATTTACTGTATTAGATGCTGAGCCACCGGCAGCCTTTTTAGAAGTAAGCATATCAAAATGTGAACGAATTTCTTCTAATTTTATTAAGTCTATCAGGTTCATTCCACCTTTCAATAAATTTAGATTAAAGATCACATTATCATCATTTATCTGCAACAATATGTCTGTCAGAGCATTGCCCATTCCTAAAATTTTCTTCATTCTTTAAATTGCTTTTAAAATCGTTTTTTTTTGCAAAGATATTGCATAATTCAGAAAAACCTATTACTTTTGCAACGCATTTGAAGAAAATGTGAACAATTCTTCCTTAGCTCAGTCGGTTAGAGCATCTGACTGTTAATCAGAGGGTCCTTGGTTCAAGTCCAAGAGGGAGAGCAGAAAATCGCTAATAGTTTATAAAGTAGACTGTTAGCGGTTTTTCTTTTTGCATTTGCACCACATAGTATGATTATGAATGGATTGAGTCGAAAAGTCAAGGAGTTGTAGATAAAGTAATCAAATGATCCGAAAATTTCCGTAATTTTGTGCATGCGGAAAATTATTCATATCGATATGGATGCCTTCTACGCTTCTGTAGAACAACGCGACAATCCACAGTTACAGGGTAAGCCTATTGCTGTGGGATATAGCGAGGCAAGGGGTGTAGTAGCTACAGCCAGTTATGAGGCTCGGAAATATGGTGTTCGCTCCGCTATGCCTTCTCTCACAGCTAAAAATAAATGTCCCGAATTGATTTTTGTCCCACCGCGTTTTGATGTTTATCATCAGATATCCGAACAGATACGAAATATTTTCTTAGAATATACGCCATTAGTTGAGCCTTTATCACTTGATGAAGCTTTTTTAGATGTAACCATCAACAATAAGAATAACCCATCTGCTATACTAATAGCAAAAGAAATTCAGAAACGAATTTTTAAAGAAACAGACTTGACGGCATCAGCAGGTGTATCTATTAATAAATTTCTGGCAAAAATTGCATCTGAGCAGAAAAAGCCTAATGGTATTTTTGCTATTCTACCGGATGATATTGATAAGTTTGTCGAATCTTTGAAAATAGAGCAGTTTTTTGGTGTGGGTAAGGTTACTGCTCGAAAAATGCATGATAATGGTATTTTTACAGGACAGGACTTAAAACAACGCTCAGAAAGAGAACTTATACAGCTTTTTGGTAAAGCAGGACATGATTTTTATCTTTATGCAAGAGGAATAGATAAGAGGGAGGTACAACCCGAACGTACAATTAAATCAATCAGCAACGAAACTACATTTCTACAAGATAAAGATAATCGGATTTTACTGACAGTGGAGTTGTATCATTTAGCACAAGAGGTCTTTTCGCGAATGAAGAAAGAAGATTTTTACGGTAGAACAATTACTGTCAAAATCAAATATGCTGACTTTAAAATTATTACGCGTAGTCGCACTTTGACTAAAAAAATTACAAATTTTGAACAGTTTTGGCCTATTGCAAGAGAAATGATGAAAGGAATTGATTTCTCTGTCAAACCTGTCCGTCTTATTGGTTTTGGTATCAGCAATGCCAATAATGATGACGAAGAACAATATACCCAATTGAATTTAGATTTAGACTTCAGCTTGTAACTTATAATCTTTAAGATAAATTTTCAAACACTTCCCAAATTTTATCTTCTTTTGGTACCGGTGCTGTTATTTTAATCAGTTCTTTTGAAACAGGATGAATAAATTCAACATAACGAGCATGTAGAGAAATACCTCCATTAGGGTTTGAGCGTGGGAAGCCATATTTTAAATCGCCTTTGATAGCAGAACCTATTTTGGCAAGCTGACATCTTATCTGGTGGTGACGACCGGTTTCTAATTGAACTTCAAGCAAATGGTATTTATCGGAATGACCTAACAATCTGTATTTTAATATAGCTTTCTTTGAATTTGGTACTTCTTTGTCGTAAGCATATGATTTGTTCTGTTTTTCATTACGCACTAAATAATGTACTAAAGTATTCTCTGTACTTTCGGGAACTTGTTTAACTATCGCCCAGTATATTTTCTTGATTTGCTGAGTCTTAAACATTTCATTTAATCGTGTTAATGACTTACTTGTGCGAGCAAACAGCACTACCCCACTCACCGGACGATCTAATCGATGAGTAACACCAAGAAATACTTCCCCCGGCTTATTATATTTTTCTTTAATATAGTTTTTTACACTTTCAGAAAGTGGTTCATCGCCCGTTTTATCGCCTTGTACAATCTCAGATGAGGATTTATTGACTGCAATTATATGGTTATCTTCGTAAATTATTTCCATAAAGCAAAATGACTATTACAAAATATTTACTTATATACTTCTTTGTCTGACTACTTCATACAACATAACACCTGTTGCCACTGAAACATTCAGGGAGTCGATAGTTCCAAGTATAGGTATTTTCACTAAATTTTCACAAATTCTTAAATGAGCAGGGTTAATGCCTTCATCCTCAGAACCCATTATAATAGCAATCGGATTGTTATATTCAACTTGCGTATAAAATTTTTCTGCTTTTTCTGTTGCAGCAATAAGTTTTATACCTGAAGCTGTTAAAAATTTTAATGCGTTTACAATATTATCTTCTCTGCAAACAGGTATTTTCATTAAAGCTCCGGCAGATGTTTTTACAGCATCGGCATTTAAAGCAGCACCACCTTTTGCAGGAACTACAATAGCATCAACTCCGGCGCATTCGCACGAGCGTGCTATTGCACCAAAATTACGCACATCAGTAATATTATCGAGCACTACAATAAACGGATTACGACCTTCTTCGTAAATACCAGGGATAATATCTTCAATTTTCTGATAAGACACAGGCGATATAAAAGCAATCACTCCCTGATGATTTTTCATAGTTATCCTGTTCAATTTTTCTAAAGGAACTTTTTGAACAGGAACATTAATCTCTTCAAGTATAGAATAAAGTTCACGAGCCAAATCACCACCCATATCTCTACGGATAAGGATTTTATCTATTTCTTTACCTGCCTGAATTGCTTCTATTACGGCACGAATGCCAAAAATCATGTCTTTTTCGGGGCGTGGTTTGTTTTTGTAATGTGGAATCATATCTGTCTGATATTGCTTTTGTTGAATATTTGTTTTTAATCGTGCAAAGATACTACAAATTAAATCTCCTAATGGTATGTTTTTACATAATAGATGATACTTCGATAAAAAATTTAATGTAATTTTGTTGCTTTTTATAAAATGATACTTTATGTATAAAGGCGAAATTGCTGCTTTTGCGGTTGCCATATGTTGGACTTTAAGCGCATTGTTTTTTGAAAAGGCTGGTAGGAAAATAGGCTCTATTTCTGTAAACTTCATAAGGATAGTGCTGACATTCATCCTGTTAGGTTTTACTCTACTATTTACTAGAAACAACTTCATTCCTTTCAACGCCTCAGGTTATCAATGGTTTTGGCTTGGTTTATCGGGTGTTGTTGGGCTTTTTCTCGGCGATATGTTTTTATTTCGATCATATTTATTGATAGGCTCGAGAACAGCAGCTTTGATTATGAGCTTAGTACCGGTAATCACAACTATTATTGGATGGTTCTTTCTGAAGGAAGTATTGGCTCTAAAAAGTATAATCGCAATTATTATAAGTTTCTCAGGCATTGTAATCGTAATAGTAGACAAGAAATTAAAATTTAGGATGCCGTTAAAAGGATTAATGTTTGCATTTTTAGGAGCGACCGGACAAGCTTTAGGTTTAATATTAAGCAAAAAAGGAATCGGAAGCTACGATCCACTTGCAGCAACACAGATAAGGATAATATTCGCTTTGATTTTCTTTGTTATAATGCTGACATTCAGCAAACAATGGCACAATGTACATAAGGCGGTAAAAGATATAAATGGTCTAAAATCAGTAATAATAGGCTCATTTTTCGGAGCATTTATCGGCATTACTCTTTCTCTTTATGCAGTTCAGCAAACAAAAACCGGTATAGCTTCAACTTTCATGTCCTTAGTTCCTGTACTGATAATAGCACCTTCTGCCATTATGTTTAAAGAGAAAATTAAGCCTCATCAGGTTATTGGAGCAATTATCAGCATCATAGGTGTCAGTATATTTTTCTGGTGAATGATAATAATTCAGCTTATAAATCGTTTGCTAATGAGTAGACAAAGTGAGGTGAAACTTCATTTTTTTTGTTAAATTTGCACACTAATTTTTTAAGGAACCCTCTCAAGAGTCAAGTTATAGTAAATGTTCAAAAAAGTCATAATATATTTCATTTTTTTTCTAACATCTTTTTCTATTCTCGCACAATCCAAATTAAGGGTTTTCGGATATGTTATTGACTCCAATAATAGAGGTTTAGAGATGGTTAATGTGTATTTTGACGGTACTACAACCGGTACAACTACAAATCAAAATGGCTACTATGAAATCTCAACTACTGTAACAGATTCTATGACGATTGTTTACTCGATGCTTGGTTATGAAACTATTCGTCATACAATTATCCCCAAACAGGCGGTTATGCAAATTTCTGTTGAACTTCGGTCAAGTGCAACACAAATGCAAGATTTTGATGTAGTTGCACAAAGAAGGCAAACGTCTACGATGGATTTTATCAATCCTGAAAAAGCTAAGCTAATTCCTAATATCTCAGGAAATTTTGAATCGATATTGATAAGTTTTGCAGGAGTTGCATCGAGCAATGAGTTAAGTTCGCAATACAATGTTCGTGGTGGCAATTTTGACGAAAATCTTGTGTATGTCAATGGTATAGAAGTGTACCGACCATTGCTTATTCGTGCCGGGCAGCAAGAAGGCTTGAGTTTTATTAATCAGGATATGGTGCAAAAGGTTGGATTTTCTTCAGGTGCCTTTAATGCTGAATATGGAGATAAAATGTCATCAGTATTGGATATAGAATATAAGAAACCCACAGAATTTGAATCATCAGCATCTTTAAGTTTGTTGGGCGCAACAGCATATGTCGGGACTTCAAAAAATAAATTCACACAAATACATGGAATACGCTATAAAACAGCAGCTTATCTACTTGGCACATTAGATACTCAAGGAGAATATAATCCGTCATTTGTCGATTATCAAGGATATTTTACCTATAAATTGAATGATAAGTCGGAGCTTTCTTTTCTGGGAAATTTCTCTCAAAACCTCTTTAATTTTGTACCGACTACACGGGAGACTTCATTTGGCACATACAATATGGGTCGACAGTTGACAATCTTCTTCGAAGGTCAGGAAAAAGATATATTCAGAACGGCATTTGGTGCTTTAAGCTATCATTATCATCCACAACAAAACATAAAATTAAGCCTTACTGCTTCAGCATTTCAAACGGATGAATACGAAAGTTTCGATATTTTAAGTGAATATCGACTTGATGAGGTGAAGATGAATTTGAATGAAGAAGAGCGCAAAGGATCTCAGCTTGGTATAGGAAAATATCATGAACATGCACGCAATACATTAAATGCAACAGTAGCAAACCTCTCACATTCAGGCGAGTTTAATGGAATATTTCACAAACTGAAATGGGGTGTCAATTTTCAGAGAGAGATAATAGCTGATAAAATCAGTGAGTGGCAATGGAGAGATTCAGCAGGTTATTCATTACCATATAATGATGAAACCGTAAACTTATATTATAATTTGAAGTCGTCGAAAGTATTGACAAGTTGGCGGACTTCAGCATTTTTCCAAGACACATACAAATGGCGTAACGAAGCAGGAGGTTTTAGTGCCACAGGAGGTTTGCGAGCCAGCTATTGGACATTCAACAATGAATTTTTATTAAGTCCGAGAGCTTCCATATCATTTATTCCCGATTGGAAAAAAGATTTCAGTTTCAGACTTGGTACAGGATTATACTATCAATCACCATTTTACAAAGAGATAAGAGATACAATAAGCGATGCTTTAGGCAATGTTTCGATATTGCTCAACAACAAAATACAATCGCAACGATCAGTACAGTTTGTATTAGGTGGTGATCATTATTTTAGAGCCTTTGGTCGACCGTTTAAATTTACCACAGAAGCATATTTAAAATTAGCAGATCGAGTTATAACATATGACGTCGATAATGTAAAAATCACATATTCAGGAAATAACAACGCCAAAGCATATACAGCAGGAGTGGATTTCAAACTCTTTGGCGAATTAGTTCCGGGTACAGATTCATGGATAAACCTATCATTAATGAATTCGAAGGAAGATATAATCGGCGATAGCTATCTGCAATATAAATATGATGAATATGGTGAAATTAGTTCATACGCAAGAGTATGGCCATCATGGAATTCCCGTCCCAACGAACAACGATACGCATTTTCGATGATGTTTCAAGACTATCTACCAAATAATCCCAACTACAAACTACAACTTAAATTTGTTTATTCTGACGGTATGCCCTTTAGTCCGCCGAAAAATAACCTGTACAGAGGTGCATACAGAGCACCAGCTTATAAGCGAGTCGATATAGGAGGATCGCGACAGTTAATCAGCGGTAAAGATAAGATAATGAGCAAGAAGTGGTTAAGAGGATTAGAAAGCATCTGGTTGAATTTAGAGGTGTTTAACCTGATGGATTTTAAAAATGTCAATTCTTATTATTGGGTAACAGATATTTACGGACAGCAATTAGCAGTTCCGAATTATCTTACGGGACGACAGTTTAATGTCAAGTTGATAGTAGATTTTAAATAATTTCACTACTTTTGCAAGCAAAATTTATATAATCATGCCACATACATCACAGCGAGGCGATTCTATGCCCGCATCACCTATACGCAAATTAGTGCCACTTGCTGACAAAGCTAAAGCAAGAGGTGTAACAGTATATCATCTGAATATCGGTCAGCCCGATTTAAAGACTCCACAAGTAGCCATTGATGCTATTCGTAATATCGACAGAACTATACTCGAATACAGTCCAAGCGACGGAATAAAAAGTCTACGTACAAAATTGGCAAGTTACTATCAACGATTCAATATAGACGTAACGGAAGATAACATCATTGTAACTACAGGTGGTTCGGAAGCTGTTAACTTTGCCTTTATGAGTTGTTTAGATCCGGGTGATGAGATAATTGTACCGGAACCGGCTTATGCCAACTACACAGCATTTGCAATAGCAGCAGGAGCAGTTATAAAACCTTTATTGTGCAGTATAGAAGATGGATTTGCATTGCCTCCGGTAGAAAAATTTGAAGAATTGATAACGCCACGAACAAAAGGCATTCTGATTTGTAACCCTAATAATCCTACAGGGTATCTTTACACACGTTCGGAAATGAACAGCATAAAGAAACTCGTAAAAAAGCATAATCTATTTTTATTTTCAGACGAGGTTTACAGAGAGTTTTGTTATACAGGAGCACCTTATATTTCAGCATTTCATCTTGACGGTATAGAAGAAAATGTAGTATTATTCGATTCTGTATCAAAAAGATATAGCGAATGCGGTATTCGAGTAGGAGCATTAGTAACCAAGAACCAAAAGGTAAGAGAAAATGTAATGAAATTCTGTCAGGCACGTTTAAGTCCGCCTCTAATTGGTCAGATTGCAGCCGAAGCATCTATAGACACTCCGGAAGAATACATGTTAGAAATGTATAATGAATATGTAGAACGCAGGAAATATCTGATAGACGGATTGAATCGCATACCGGGAGTGTATTCGCCAATACCGATGGGAGCATTTTACACAGTAGCAAAACTGCCGGTTGATGATGCTGATAAATTCTGTGCATGGTTATTATCTGATTTCGAATTTGAAGGACAAACAGTAATGATGGCACCGGCATCAGGTTTTTACACTACACCAAATGTTGGGCGCAATGAAGTAAGAATTGCATATGTACTTGAAAAAGAAGCTTTAAAAAAGGCTTTAATTGTTTTAGAGAAAGCTTTGGAAGCATATCCGGGCAACACTCTTAAAAATTAAAATGAATCTTGAATATTTCATAGCCAAACGTATACATTTCAGGCAGGATAGGAAGAATGTTTCCCGTCCTGCTGTTCGTATTGCAACAATCGGAATTGCTATTGGCATGATAGTTATGTTACTGGCTGTATGTATAGTAACCGGCTTCAAAACAGAAATAAGAAATAAAACAATAGGCTTTGGCGGTCATATTCAAATTACTAATTTCGATAGTAACAACACTTACGAAACAGAGCCGATTATCATTAGTGACTCGCTGAAACACGCACTTGCATCAATAGATGGAGTAAAGCATCTGCAAGCCTTTGCCACCAAGCCGGGGATAATAAAAACCAACGAATTATTTCAAGGAATTGTATTGAAAGGTATTGATACTGACTTTGATATAAGTTTCTTTAAGAATAATTTAATTGAAGGAGAATTTATTAATTTAGAAGATTCCTTGGTTAATAATGTCGTAATTTCAAAATATCAAGCTGATTTATTTCAATTAAAATTAGGTGAGTCGTTTTTTGCCTACTTTATGCAAGATCAGGTAAAAGCTCGAAAATTTAAGATTACAGGCATTTATTCCACAAATTTCATTGAATACGATAAGTTGTTTGTACTGACCGACATACGTCATATCCGTCAGCTCAACGAATGGAATGATAAGGAAGTTAGCGGCTATGAAATTATCATCAATGATTTTGACCGTATTGATGAAATTGGCAATAAGATTTATTTTATGACGGCAAACAAACCTCTGGCAAACGGTAATTTACTTTTCACACAGACAATACGTGAGATAAATCCGGAAATATTTTCATGGCTTGAGTTATTAGATATAAACGTATGGGTCATATTACTTTTAATGCTTGCTGTTGCAGGTTTTAATATGATTTCAGGTTTGCTTATACTGATTTTAGAGCGCACAACTATGATAGGTATTCTAAAATCGGTCGGTGCTACCAATTGGTCGGTTAGGAAGATATTTCTGTATCATTCTTTCTTTCTAATAGGAAAAGGTATGATTTGGGGTAATATTATTGGCCTGACTATATGTGCTTTACAATACTTTTTTGGTATTATTCCTTTAGATCCGGAAGCGTATTATATAGCAAAAGTGCCAATACTGTTTAACTGGACATTGATCATAGCCCTAAATATCGGTACTCTGATTATTTCGGCTTTAATGATGGTAGGACCCTCCTATTTAATAACCAAAATTCTACCTGCGAATATAATTCGGTATGAATGATTAATGCATTGCATCTGATTTATTTTAACATAAATATCAACTAAAAACAACATATTTATTAGTTCAAATGGGAAAAAAACATCAAAATGTTTGTTATTTGAATTTATCTCTTTATATTTGCAGTCGAAATTTTACAAAACAAAAATGTCATCAAATTTTAATAATATCGTCAACTTAATCTTAGTCGTGCTTTTGGTCGATCATCAAGGGTGAGAATGGTTATGTGATAATATTATTAAATCATAAATAAATTGGATAAGCCTTTCTCACCATAAATGAGAAAGGTTTTTTCTTTTATAAAGCTGAAATATCAATTAAAAAATTTCAATAATTAAAACAAAATGAAAAATATTTTACGAAGTCAGACCAGCACAGGTGGTAGAAAAATGGCAGGTGCAAGAGCACTTTGGAGAGCAAATGGTGTTACTAATGAACAATTTGGTAAACCCATTGTTGCAATAGTAAACTCATTTACCCAGTTTGTACCCGGTCATGTTCACCTTCATGGCATTGGGCAAAAAGTAAAAGCTGAGATTGAGAGATTAGGCTGTTTTGCTGCCGAATTTAACACAATTGCTATTGATGACGGTATTGCAATGGGACATGATGGAATGTTATATTCACTTCCTTCGCGCGACTTGATAGCTGACAGCGTAGAGTATATGGTTAATGCACACAAGGCAGATGCGATGATTTGTATTTCCAATTGCGATAAAATTACTCCCGGAATGTTGATGGCTACAATGCGACTTAACATTCCTACTGTATTTGTTTCCGGCGGACCAATGGAAGCAGGTGAACTTGATGGCAAACAAATCGACTTAGTAGATGCAATGGTACAAGCAGCCGATGATACGATTTCTGATGAGCAGATTGCACGTGTTGAAAGCTCGGCTTGTCCGACTTGTGGCTCTTGTTCGGGCATGTTTACTGCAAATTCGATGAATTGCTTAAATGAGGCTATCGGTCTTGCACTTCCTGGAAATGGAACGGTAGTAGCAACCCATGCAAATCGTTTTAAACTTTTTGAAGATGCTGCTAAATTAATTGTTGAAAATGCATATAAATATTATAGAGATGGTGATGACAGCGTTTTGCCAAGAAGCATTGCAACGAAAGACGCGTTTTTGAATGCAATGGTGCTTGATATTGCTATGGGAGGTTCAACTAACACGATATTACATACTCTGGCAATAGCACAGGAGGCAGAAGTTAATTTTACAATGGATGATATAGACGCACTTTCACACAAAACTCCTTATTTATGTAAAGTTGCACCGAATACCGACAAATATCATGTTCAAGATGTCAATCGTGCAGGTGGTATACTCGGAATTCTTGGTGAATTAGCAAAAGGCGGTCTTTTGAAAACAGATGTAAAGCGAGCCGATGGTCTGACATTACAGCAAGCTATTGAAAGGTACAGTATCACTACTGAAAAACCTGATTCTGAAGCTTTAAGAATTTACAAGAGTGCACCCGGACATAAGTTTAATTTAGTTATGGGTTCACAGAACGCTCAGTTTAAGGAACTTGACACTGATAGAGAAAATGGATGTATACGAGATATCAAACATGCATATTCTGCTGATGGAGGTTTAGCAATTTTAAAAGGGAATATCGCACAAGATGGTTGTGTTGTTAAAACCGCTGGTGTTGATGAAAGCATATGGAAATTCAGCGGTCCGGCTAAAGTCTTTACTTCGCAAGACACAGCATGCACAGGCATATTGGGTGGTGAAGTTGTTGCAGGCGATGTTGTTGTAATAACACACGAAGGTCCGAAAGGAGGTCCGGGTATGCAGGAAATGCTCTACCCTACCTCATATATCAAATCGAAAAAACTTGGAAAAGAATGTGCTTTAATTACAGATGGTCGTTTTTCAGGTGGGACTTCCGGTTTATCAATCGGACATATATCACCGGAAGCAGCAGCAGGAGGTAATATAGGCTTAATTCAAAACGGTGACATAATTGAAATAGACATTCCAAATCGTAAGATCAATGTTAAACTCAGTGAAGAAGAATTGGCTTCGCGAAGAGCAAAAGAAATAGCAAGAGGAAATGAAGCATTTACTCCAAAAGATCGTAACCGAGTCGTCAGTAAAGCCCTGAAAGCTTATGCTTCAATGGTAAGTTCGGCTGATAAAGGGGCTATAAGGATGGTTGAGTAATGTGAGAATGTGCTAATATGCTAATGTGATAATGTGATAATGTGGAAATTAAGGAGTGTGCTAATGAGTTAATATTTTTCATTGCACATTAAAAGATAAAAATACTATTAAAGATTATAAAATTACTGACTAAAAACTATTACAAATTGTAAATTGTAAATTGTAAATTGTAAATAGTTTTGTCAATTATAAATTAAATAAACATGGAAAAGAAAAAAATGACAGGATCTCAGATTCTGATAGAATCGCTTTTGAAGGAAGGCGTTGATACACTTTTTGGTTATCCTGGTGGTGCGATAATGCCTGCATTTGATGCACTATATGACTATAGAGATAAAATTCATCATGTTTTGGCTCGTCACGAACAAGGTGCTGCACACTCGGCTCAGGGTTATGCACGTGTTTCGGGTAAAACAGGTGTTTGCTTGGTAACTTCCGGTCCGGCTGCTACAAATACTGTTACAGGTATCAGTGATGCAATGCTCGATAGCACACCTTTAGTTGTTATTACCGGTCAGGTTGGTGCTGCTTTATTAGGTACTGATGCTTTTCAGGAAATTGATGTAGTAGGTATTACCCAGCCAATCACAAAATGGGCATATCAAATACGAAGAGCAGAAGATATTGCTTGGGCAGTAGCACGTGCTTTTTATATAGCCAAAAGCGGTCGTCCCGGACCTGTTGTGCTCGATTTAACAAAGAATTCTCAAATACAGGAAGCTGAATTCGATTATAAACCTTGCACTTTCATCCGTAGTTATATTCCTGTTCCTGAAGTTAATAACGAACAAGTTGCTTTAGCAGCAGAATTAATAAACAACGCAAAAAAACCATATGCATTAATAGGTCAAGGTGTTGTGTTGGCAGGAGCAGAAAAAGAACTTAAAGAAATGCTCGACAAAGCAGATATTCCTGCAGCTTGGACACTTTTGGGAGCTTCAGCAATGCCAACTGATTACAGATTAAACAAAGGTTTTCTGGGTATGCATGGAAATATGTCGCCCAACATGAAAACTAATGAATGTGATGTGTTAATTGCTATTGGAATGCGTTTCGACGACCGTGTTACAGGTGATTTGAATACTTATGCCAAACAAGCAAAAGTTATACATCTTGATATTGATATTGCTGAAATCAACAAGAATGTGAAGGCTGATGCACCTGTTCTGGGTAGTGCAAAAGATACAATACCCGCTATATCAGCATTGTTAAAACCGGCTAAACATACTGAATGGATTGATTCTTTCAAGGAATACGATGATAGAGAGTACGAAAAAGTTATTAAAAAAGAACTTTATCCTGAAACACAATCAATGACTATGGGTGAAGTTATTAATAAAGTTTCGGAAGCAACCAATCATAAAGCAGTTATTGTAACTGATGTTGGTCAGAATCAGATGATGGCAGCACGCTATTCCAAATACTCTCAGACACGCAGTTTGGTTACATCAGGAGGATTAGGCACAATGGGCTTCGGTATTCCTGCAGCGATTGGTGCTAAAATCGGAGCAAAAGACAGAACGGTATGCTTATTCTGTGGAGATGGTGGTTTTCAAATGACAATACAAGAATTGGGTACTATCATGCAAGAAAGGATAGGTGTTAAAATGATAATTCTTAACAACGATTTCTTAGGCATGGTTCGTCAATGGCAAGAAATGTTTTTCGATGAAAGATATTCATTTACAGAAATTGACAATCCCGATTTCATTACTATTGCTAAGGCTTATAAAATTGAAGGACGCGAAGTATCAAAAAGAGAAGATCTGGACGATGCTATAGCTGATATGGTAAAAGATGACAAACCTTATTTATTGGTTGTTAACGTTGAGAAGAAAGGTATGGTTTATCCTATGATGCCTGCCGGAACAAGTGTTACCAATATAGTATTAGGTGATTAATTATTATAAAATCATTAATGAAAAAAAATTATCATCATGGAAAAAAAATTATATACAATCACAGTTTTTTCTGAAAATACGGTAGGTTTGTTAAATCAAATAACCATTATTTTCACACGTAGAGCGATAAACATCGAAACCTTATCGGTGTCTCCTTCTGCAATTAAAGGAATTCATAAATTTACAATTACTGTTTTGGCAACTCGTGAGACAGTTATAAAAGTTGTAAAACAAATTGACAAACGTATAGATATTCTGAAAGCATATTTTAATACTGATGAAGAATTGGTACATCAAGAAATAGCTCTTTATAAGCTTGCAACCGATAAGTTACTTGCTTTAGGCTCTATAGAAAATCTGATACGCCAGTATAGCATTCGTATTTTAGAGATGAATGAAACTTTCGTAGTATTTTTGAAATCAGGACATTATGCCGAAACTCAACAATTATTCGAAGAGTTGAGTAATTCAATAGGTGTTTTGCAATTTATCCGTTCGGGTAGAATAGCTATTACGAAATCAAAGGTAGAGCGTCTCACCGATATGCTTGAAAATCTGAAAAAATTTGAAGATCAACCGATTTAATTATAAAATAACAAATTATTAATACAATTAATTACAAAAAAAATGGCAAATTATTTTAATTCATTACCTCATCGACTTAAAGTTCAGGAATTAGGTAAATGTGACTTTATGGACAGCAGCGAATTCGCTGATGGTGTAAACAAACTTATCGGAAAGAAAGTTGTTATCGTTGGATGTGGTGCACAAGGATTAGCTCAGGGCTTGAATATGCGTGACAGTGGTTTAGATGTAGCATATGCGCTTCGTAAAATTGAAATCGACGAAAATCAAATCTCTTATCAGAATGTAGTGCAGAATAACTTTGAGGTTGACACTATAGAAAATATGATTCCTAAAGGTGATTTAGTGTTAAACTTAACTCCTGATAAATATCATACTCCTGTTGTTAATCAGATTATGCCTTTAATGAAACAAGGTGCTTGCCTGTCATATTCTCATGGTTTCAACATTGTTGAAGAAGGTATTCAAATCCGCAAAGACCTTACTGTAGTTATGGTTGCTCCAAAATCACCTGCTACTGAGGTGCGTGCAGAATATCTAAGAGGTTTCGGTGTACCTACTCTTATTGCTGTTCACTTAGATAACGACCCTAATGGTGATGGTTTAGAAATAGCAAAAGCATATTGTGTTGCAACAGGCGGTCATAAAGCCGGAGTTTTACATTCATCTTTTGTTGCTGAGGTAAAATCCGATTTAATGGGTGAGCAAACTATTCTTTGTGGTTTGTTGCAGACAGGTTCAATTCTTAGCTTTAACAAAATGGTTGAAAAGGGAATTGATAAAGGTTATGCTTCAAAATTAGTGCAATATGGATGGGAAGTTATCACAGAAGCATTGAAAATCGGTGGTATTACCAATATGATGGATCGTCTTTCAAATCCTGCTAAAATTAAAGCTTTCAAACTTTCAGAAGAATTAAAAGAAATTATGACTCCGCTTTTTAACAAGCATATGGATGATATTCTTTCAGGTAAATTCTCAAGCACAATGATGGAAGACTGGGCTAATGGTGATAAGGATTTGTTGACATGGAGAGCTGCTACTGCTGAAACAGATTTCGAAAAAACACCTGCAGGTGATATGGAAATCAGTGAGCAAGAGTACTTTGACAATGCTACTTTGATGGTTGCATTTATCAAAGCCGGTGTTGAATTAGCTTATGAAACTATGGTAAAATCAGGCATCAAACCTGAATCAGCATATTATGAGTCATTGCATGAAACACCGTTGATTGCCAACACCATTGCTCGTAAAAAACTATATGAAATGAATCGTGTAATTTCTGATACTGCTGAATATGGTTGTTATTTGTTTGATCATGCTTGCAAACCATTATTAGCTGATTTCATGAGTAAAGTCGGTTCATGTGTAATTGGTAAAAACTATAATGATGGAAAAACCAATCATGTGGATAACTTTGAATTAGTTCAGATTAATGCAGCAATTCGTAATCACTCAATTGAAATTTGCGGTGCAGAATTACGTGAAGCTATGACAGCAATGAAAAAGATTATCGAATAATCTGATTTTCTTTTTAAAAATTAGATGTGTCTGCATGGTAAATAACTATAGGGGCACAAATTATTAAATTTGTAGAGACGTAAAACTAAAAATATGCGTCTCTACTTTTATATAAAACTCACAAAAACACAATGGACATCACAAACGATTCTCTTTATATATTTCATAATGAGATTTATTCTCTGTTTCATACAGCGTTTCCTCTGAGATAACAAAGATTGTAATCCGACTTAAAATATTTAATAGAGGCAAACTCATATTTTAATATAAATGTATACAAAATTATATGAAGAACCTACGATATTGTTCATCCATTCCTTCAAAAGTATTACTTTCCGCTTCTTATACATTCTGAAAGTGAATTTAAAAGAATTCTTATCTTTGCACCTTCATAAAATCTGTAATGGATAATCTCAAAAAATATATATTAATCACATCAGGATTTGTCAGCGTAGGATTGGGAATTTTAGGGATGTTTTTGCCAATATTACCCACAACGCCATTTTTACTGATAGCAGCAGCATGTTTTGCCAAAAGCTCCAACAGAGCATATAAGTGGCTTACAACTAATAAATTATTTGGAAGATATATCAGTAATTACAGAGCAGGAAAAGGTATACCGCTACAGATTAAAATAATGGCTATAAGTTTTCTGTGGTTAACAATTTTAGCTACAATTATATTTTTTGTTGATAATATTTATGTCAGAATTCTGTTATTGATTATAGCCATTGCCGTAACTATACATATTTGGACAATAAAAGCAAAAGGTAACGAGTAATTTATTATTAAATCTTACCCGTTACCCTTTCATCAGAAATCAAATAAATCAAATAATCTGTTCCAACTTAGATACATTAGCAGCAATATCTTCGTCGGACAAAGAATAATTAACCAAATCACCTGCAAGATATTGATCATAAGCAGCCATATCAACCAATCCATGACCGGACAGATTAAATAAAATAACCTTCTGCTTACCTTCTTCTTTAGCTTTATTGGCTTCATTTATTGCAGCAGCTATAGCATGAGCCGATTCGGGTGCAGGGATAATACCTTCAGTTTGAGCAAACAAAACACCTGCTTCAAAAGAATCTAACTGTTTAATATCTACAGCCTCGATAAAATTATCTTTTAAAAGCTGACTTACAAGAGTTCCCGCACCATGATAACGTAGACCACCGGCATGAATATGTGCAGGTGCAAAATCATGACCTAAAGTATACATAGGAATAAGAGGAGTATAACCGGCTTCATCACCAAAGTCATACTGAAAAATACCGCGTGTTAATTTCGGACAGGAAGACGGTTCAGCCGAAACAAATCTTGTTTTCTTGTCACCTCTGAAATTATGACGCATAAATGGGAATGAAATACCTGAAAAATTAGAACCTCCACCGAAACAACCGATAACAACATCAGGATATTCTCCTGCCATTTCCATTTGTTTTTCAGCTTCCAATCCGATAATTGTCTGATGTAGAGAAACATGATTTAAAACACTACCTAAAGTATATTTACAGTTAGGTGTATTCATTGCAAGCTCGATAGCTTCGGAAATTGCAGTACCCAAACTACCCTGATAATTAGGATGTTCAGTAATGGTCTTTCTTCCTGCTTTAGTCGACATGGAAGGAGACGGGATAACCTGCGCACCCCAAGTTTGCATCAGAGAGCGGCGATAGGGCTTTTGTTCATAACTTATTTTTACCATATAGACAGCTAATTCCAATCCGAACATCTTAGAAGCTAAAGACATAGCTGTACCCCACTGTCCGGCTCCGGTTTCAGTTGTAATATTGGTAACACCTTCTTGTTTGCAGAAATAAGCCTGTGCAAGTGCAGAATTTAATTTATGTGAGCCAACCGGACTAACACTTTCATTTTTAAAATAAATATGAGCAGGTGTGTCTAAAGCTTTTTCAAGATTAGTAGCACGCACCAAAGGAGTTGGACGATAAATTTTATATTTATCTAAAACCTCTTCAGGGATATCTATCCATGCATCTTTCACATTTGTTTCCTGATCAACCAAACCCTTTGCAAATAAAGGATATAAATCCTCAGGCTTGATGGGTTGTTTAGTGCCGGGATGCAGAATAGGCATTGGTTTATTAGGCATTTCAGCAAGGACATTATACCATTTTGTAGGCATATCTTTTTCTGAGAGTAAAAATTTTTTTCTTTTTTCCATGATGTTTTATTTTAATTTGAAAGCAAAGATATTAAATAACTTTTAAATTAAAATATTTTTTAAGCTTTTTCTAATGTTTTATAATGTAACCACCTTAATTTTATAGATCAATCAGAGGACATGCTCGTTAGGGATGGTATGCATTTATCCCAAAGGGATAATATATTTATAGAAAATGTCATCTTTTACGCTACAATTCATACGGTTATGAAAAAAAAACTTACTTTTGTCGAAATAAACATACAGAATTATGGTGCAATCAATGACAGGCTTTGGAAAAGCTACAGGAGAATTTAATGGTAGAAAAATAGTTGTAGAGATTAAGTCTTTAAACAGCAAACAATTAGATATTTCAACACGTATAGCTGGACTGTATCGCGAGAAAGATATTGAAATACGTAATGAGGTATCTCAACAACTTGAAAGAGGTAAGATTGATTTAGCATTATATATTGAAAACACAGGAAAAGAATCAATTACTCAAATAAATCAGACTATTGTCGAATCGTATTATAACCAAATAAAAGCTATTGCCGATAATACCGGTATCGATATACCCTCTAATTGGTTTGAGATTTTAATGCGTTTACCTGATGTTTTAAAGACAGAAAGTGTTGAGTTAGATGAAGATGAATGGCAGGAAGTAAAAAAAATCTTATCGGCTGCAATTGAGCAAATTATTATTTTCAGAAAGCAAGAAGGAAAATCACTCGAACAGGTATTCCGTACAAAAATTGCGAATATTGACAGGTTGTTATTAGATATTGTGCCTTTCGAATCAGAAAGAATTGATAAAATAAGGACCAAGTTAGAAGATAATCTGCAAAATATTGCTGATAAATTTGATTATGATCAGAACAGATTAGAGCAGGAGCTAATCTATTACATTGAAAAACTTGATGTTAATGAAGAGAAAATTAGACTGAAAACACATCTTGATTATTTCATCGAAACTATGGATAAAGAAAATACACCTGGCAAGAAATTGGGTTTTATTACTCAGGAAATCGGACGTGAAATAAATACCTTAGGTTCTAAATCAAATCATGGCGAAATGCAGAAAATTGTTGTTTTAATGAAAGATGAGCTGGAGCAGATTAAAGAACAGGTGCTGAATGTGTTGTAAAATCCATGTCACTCTGTTACATCTGAGTCATCAGTATTCCAAAATATTTTTGATACAACATATTACAGATAATAAAAATAAAAAGTATTAATTATCGATATGACTGATAAAGTAAATATATTTAAGCGTATAACTCAGTTTTTACTACATGATGTATGGCGTATGACTGAGAATGAGTTATCGAAAGGTAAGCGTATTCCTTATCGTTTAGTAAAGGTTATTGTGATAGCATTCAGAGGATTATCGCGCGATAAACTGCCTGTTAGAGCATCAGCACTCACCTACTCCATCATGTTTGCGATTGTGCCGCTAATAGCTTTATTTATAGCTGTGGGCAAGGGATTCGGATTTGATGATATTATTCAAAGATGGCTCGAAGATACTTTGGTGGCACAGAAGGACTTGATACCATTTATAATGGATTTTGTACAGAAATATCTTGAAACAGCTCAAGGTGGGGTGTTTATAGGAATAGGTATAGTAATCTTACTTATTTCCGTTATGAACTTCTTCAAACAGTTTGAAAATGCTTTTAATAATATATGGGAAGTACAAAAATCACGTTCATATTTACGACAATTCACAACTTATTTTTCAGCTTTATTTCTTATTCCTGTATTGATTGTCGTATCAAGTGGAATCAGCATATACATAAGCAGATTAGCTTCAGACACACAATTAACACACCTCCTGTCTCCTTTATTTAAATTAGGAATGAAGGTAGCTCCATACTTTATAAGCTGGATTGTGTTTACTCTTATGTATGTTGTAATACCCAATACTAAAGTGAAATTCGGTAGCGGTATAGTTGCCGGTATTATTGCCGGGACTGCTTTTCAGGCATTTCAATCAATATATATCTTCGGTCAGGTTTATCTTTCACGATATAATGTCGTTTATGGTAGTTTTGCTGCTATTCCACTGTTGTTGTTATGGTTACAGATTTCCTGTCTGATAGTTTTGTTAGGAGCTGAAATTTCGTATGCATCACAAAATCTTCAAAACTATGAATACGAAGGTGATAGTAACAATATCAGTATCAGATACAAAAAGTTTTTAAGTTTGTTTTTAACTTATGCAATAGTGAAAAGATTTGAAAATAATCAGCCTGCTTTAAAAAATGACGAAATAGCTGCATTATACAAACTTCCCATCAGATTAGTCAATCAATTATTAACAGAACTATCATATATAAGTATAATAGTAGAGGTAGCAGATGATGATTTAAGAACTAAGGCATATCAACCGGCATTAGACATTAACAAACTCACTATAAGCATGATAACAGAAAGACTTGAAACTAAAGGTTCAGAGCTATTCTTGTCGAACAAAAATCCGGAATTAGATGAGTTCTGGCAAAAGCATCTTGAGTTTTCAAAATGTTTACAAGCTAATAAATCAGAATTATTGATTAAAGACATATAAATCTAAAAGATTCGCGATAATCTGATATATCAGCGTTATCCGCGTACCATACAATAAGCTTTATTTTTATTATTTTATAAAAATGGTAATAGGAATCACAGGTGGCATTGGTAGTGGCAAATCAACTTTAGCTAAGTTGGTTCGCTCGCATGGTTATCCTGTATACGATACAGATATGGAAGCTCGCCGCTTGCAAACAGAAGATCCGTGGGTAATATTACAAATTAAGAAACTATTTGGCGGAGATATATATCAAAATGGAGAACTTAACAGAAAAACTGTCGCACAAATTGTATTTGCAAATCCAGCCTTATTAAAAAAACTTACAGACATTGTACATCCTGCTGTCAAACAAGATTTTCAAGTCTGGAAGAGAAAATTCAAATGCGAAGATATTATATTTATGGAAAGTGCAGTACTCTTCGAAGGCGAATTTGATATTCTAACTGATAGAATAATTTTATTAACTGCTTCTGATGAAATTCGTATTCAGAGAGTAATTAACAGAGATAATATTACTCGAGAACAAGTACTTGCACGAATAAAAAATCAGATTCCGGATAGTAAAAAAGCACTGAAATCTAATTTAGTTATTAACACCGATAATGGTTTACCAAAAAATGTGATGCAATTAATAAGGGGTATTTGTTGAACTTTTAGAATGGAACGAATGTAAGAAATGGAACGCTGATAAAGCGGATGCAAGCAACGCTGATTTACACAGATTTTAATCAGCGTTTGAAAATCAGCGTTATCCGCGTTCCAATATACTTTTGATTAATTATAATAAGGCAATACAGAATAATCTCGTGAATATCTGAGATTCTGATCTATATAGTTTTCGTTGTAACTTACTTTTACATCAATTATATTATCCGATTTATCTTTTACTAAGGAATAAACAGGATTTACAAAACCTTTATAAGGGGCAATATTTAATTCTGCATATCGACTTAGCACTTCCGTATGAATTTTCTGATCAACTTTTACTGCATAGGTCTCAATCAAATATTTTGCACCTTCGAAGTCTCCTGTAGATTTAATTCTTTGAATTTCAGCAAGTAACTCACCGAATAAATCTCTTAACTTTTGATAATCGTTGATAACAACAAAGGTTTTTCCATCTCGTTTTTTCAGTTCAACAACATTATCAATAGTACCTTTATCGAAAACCCACGAAGCAATAAGCTGACGATTTCGCATATGTGCCTGTTCAATATTTTTACCCGGTTGGATACGTGTAAGCTGCGTCATCAATCCATTCATTATATACTGATAATAAGCTGCTTTATAAGCATCTTTGTCGGGCAGCAGACCTAAATCGACCATCTTTTTATCTGCCATATAATATAATCCAAACAAATCTGCTCGTGCTTCTTCAATTGGAGAACCATAGGCTTTCAAGGCATCAGGACTAACTCCAGGAAGTAGTTTACCGGAACCATGACCAAGACATTCATGTAAATCGGTATGCAGATTATTAGTTAGCGAACCATATTCCTTAGCCTGTGCTATTTCATTATCGCTCCACATAAATTCTTCCATAAAGCCACTACCTTGTGAAGCTTTATCGTAAGCATCCGTTATATTTTCAATAGTTACCGATTTAGAACCATAATCTTTACGAATCCAATTTGAGTTAGGCAGATTTATACCTATTGGAGTTGCCGGATAACAATCGCCCGCCAAAATTGCTGCAGTTATAACCTTGGCACTCACCCCCTTCACCTCATCTTTTTTGAAACGATTATCAACAGGCGAGTTATCCTCAAACCATTGAGCATTTTTACTGATTATTTCGGTACGTTTTGTTGCATCCAAATCTTTAAAATTCACTAATGCCTCCCATGTAGCTTTCATGCCAAGCGGATCGGTATAAGATTCGGTGAAACCATTGATAAAGTCGACCTGCGAATCAGTATCTTGTAACCATTTGATGGAATACTCGTCGTATTGTTTCAAATCCCCTGAAATATAAAACTCAATAAGAGATTGTATTACAGCCTTTTGATTGTCGTTTTCAGCAATATCGGTAGCCTTTTCGAGCCAACTGATAATACGTTGAATAGCGGCATCGTACATACCACCAACTTTATAAGTTTTTTCAACCAGCTGTCCGTTTTCCTTAATAATTTTACTATTTAAACCATAAGCAACTGGCGTATGATTGTTAGAATCAACCATCTTAGCATAAAAAGTCTCTACTTCTTTTTGTGTAACGCCTTCATAGAAATTATTAGCAGAAGTTAAGATTAAATCCGCTCCATCTTCCTGATTCAAACGTTTGGGATATAAATTAGCATCGAAAATTACAGGAAAAATTCGAGTTTTAAATTGCTCTATATTCTCATCTGCCAATAAAGGCAATAAAGAAATATCCACATGGTTTATAGCATCTGTAAGAAAATCTTGTGAAAAAGCAGGTTCAAACTTTTCTTCTGAATAATGATGATGAATACCGTTACCCATCCATACCTGTTTCAGATAAGTTTCGAAAGCAAGAAAATCAGTTGATGTCCTATCACCTTTATAGTTCTGATAAACAGTCTCTAATAATCTGCGAATGGTTAGGTTATTCTTATGATTTTGATCATATAAAATATCACGACCTTCTAAAGCAGCTTCTGAGAGATAATAAATCAGTAACTTCTGATTCAAACTAAGCTGTTCGAAATTATGCACTTGATAACGCAAAATTTCAACATCAGCAAATTTATCAACCGAATAATTAAACTCGGATTTACTATTCCCTCCACAGGAAGCTAAAATAATCATACTCATTATGATAAAAGTAAGTTGTTTCATATTTGTTCTTTTATGTCAATAATCTATAGTCTATTCGTTTTCATTAATACTTTATTTTTTTCTTGATAAAAAAACAAAGCAAATTTCTTTTACTTTCTTTTTGCTTGCTCAAAAAGAAACAAAAAAGCAAGACTGTGCCTGCTTCGCTCAAAAAATTAGCGTTCGTTCGGCTAAATCGTCCAAACTCGTTCGCTTCGCTCTCTCAAACAAGGACGACTCTTACGCCTCACTCTCTTATTTTTTGGCTCATCAGTCAAGGTCGGGGAGAACATAATACGCTATTCCGCAGCTTTATCACTATTAACTAAAATCAAACAAATGTACATACGCACAATTTGTTCGTCTCTACCAATCACTAATCACTAATCACTAATCACTAATCACCAATTACTAATCACCAATTACTTCTTCTTCGCTTCCTGCCAAATTTCTTCCATTTCTTCCAAAGTCATCTTTTTTAAATCTCTGCCTTTGCTTATAGTTTGAGATTCGAGGAAATTAAATCTTTTGATGAATTTGCGGTTGGTGCGTTCAAGCGCATTTTCAGGATTTATGTCGTACAAGCGTGCTGCGTTTATAATACTGAAAAGCAAATCACCAAATTCAGCTTCCATCTTATCTTTATCCATTACTGCAATTTCATCTTGCAGCTCGCCTATCTCTTCTTTTACTTTATCCCAAACTTGTTCTTTAACATCCCAATCGAAGCCCACACTACGTGCTTTATCTTGTATGCGATATGCTTTCACAAGAGCCGGCAGTGAAGATGGTACTCCTGCAAGCACCGATTTATTACCACCCTTTTCCTTCAGTTTAAGATCTTCCCAATTTTGTTTTACCTTTTCAGCATTATTAGCATCTACATCCCCATAAATATGAGGGTGACGATAAATCAACTTAGTGCATAATTTATCAATAACATCAACAATATCAAAATCGCCCGTTTCGCTACCCATTTCTGCATAAAACACGATGTGAAGTAATAAATCGCCCAATTCCTTGCTGATTTCCACCTTATTATCATTCAGAATAGCTTCAGCCAACTCGTAAGTTTCTTCTATAGTAAGCGTACGCAAACTTTCGAAGGTTTGTTCTTTATCCCAGGGACATTGCTTGCGCAAATCCGACATGATATTTAACAAACGAGCAAACTGTTCTTTCTTTTCTTCAAGACTATGCATGTGAATAGAATTATTGATACTGATTCATCTGCGATTCAACTTCATTATTAATCAGCGAAGCAAAATCAGCAACAGACATAACACCTTTATCACCTTCACCTTGACGACGAATTGAAACTTCTTTATTTTCAGCCTCTTTTTCGCCCACAATCAACATATATGGGATACGTTTCAATTCATTATCACGAATTTTACGTCCAATTTTCTCATTTCTATCATCTACTTGCACTCTGATTTCCTGCATATTAAGCTCTTTGGCTATTTCGTATGCATAATCATTGAATTTTTCACTGATAGGAAGAATAACAACCTGATCGGGAGTCAGCCATAACGGGAACTTACCTGCGGTATGTTCTATAAGTACAGCCACAAAACGTTCCATAGAGCCAAAAGGTGCACGATGAATCATCACCGGACGATGTTTTTGGTTGTCCTCACCGGTATATTCCAATTCGAAACGCTCAGGCAGATTATAATCAACCTGAATAGTCCCTAATTGCCAACGGCGACCAATTGCATCCTTCACCATAAAGTCGAGCTTAGGACCGTAAAACGCAGCTTCACCTAATTCCACACGAGCTTTCAGTCCTTTTTTCTCACAAGCTTCAACGATGGCACGTTCAGCACGTTCCCAGTTTTCCTCTGTACCAATATATTTTTCTTTATTTTCAGGATCACGTAATGATATTTGCACTTCAAAATTCTTGAAATCTAAAGCATTGAATATAATAAAGATAATATCTACAACTTTAAGAAATTCACTTTTCAGTTGGTCGGGTGTACAGAAAATATGAGCATCATCTTGTGTAAATGATCTTACACGAGTAAGTCCGTGTAATTCACCACTTTGCTCATATCGATATACAGTACCAAACTCAGCCATACGCAATGGTAAATCCTTGTATGAGCGTGGTTTGACTTTATAAATCTCGCAATGATGCGGACAATTCATTGGTTTCAGCAAATATTCTTCTCCTTCTTCAGGTGTGTGAATTGGCTGGAATGAATCCTTGCCATATTTGGCATAATGGCCGGAAGTAACATAAAGCTGTTTATTGCCAATATGAGGGGTCATAACTTGCTGATATTCAAATCTCCGTTGAATCTTTTTCAGAAAATCTTCAAGACGAAGGCGCAAAGCAGTACCACGAGGCAACCACAAAGGCAGACCTTTACCAACCGTTTCAGAGAAAGCAAATAATTCGAGTTCTTTACCAATTTTTCGATGATCACGTTTTTTAGCCTCTTCGAGTAGAACTAAATAATCATCAAGCATTTTCTTTTTGGGAAAAGTTATACCATAAATACGGGTAAGCATTTTGCGTTTCTCATCGCCACGCCAGTAAGCACCCGCAACGCTAAGCAATTTAATAGCCTTGATAGCACCGGTATCAGGAAGATGCGGACCGCGACATAAATCGGTAAAATTCCCTTGTGAATAAAGCGTTATAGTCCCGTCTTCCAACTCACTGATTAGCTCAACTTTATATTCATCACCTTTATTTTGAAACTTTTTCAGAGCATCAGCCTTTGTTATATCCGATCGCAGAATAGACTCTTTACGAGCTGCTAACTCAATCATTTTAGCTTCTATGACAGCCAAATCAGCTTCTTTAATAATTGCAGTACCCGGATCTACATCGTAGTAGAAGCCATTTTCTATAGCCGGACCGATACCGAATTTAATACCTGGATAAAGCTCTTGCAATGCTTCAGCCATAAGGTGTGCCGATGAATGCCAGAAAGCATGCTTCCCTTCATCATCATCCCATTTATACAATTTAATAGAGGCATCATCGGTTATTGGTCGCGATAAATCCCAAGTTTGATTATTTACAGATACAGCGAGCACCTCTTGTGCTAAACGCGGGCTGATACTTTCAGCTAATTGAAGTCCGGTTATACCTGCATTATATTCGCGCACCGAACTATCGGGAAAAGTTATTTTTATCATAATGTGAACCTTACAAATGGTTTTTAAAAAAATCGAAACGCAAAGGTAAAAAAAATAGCTTAGAATGACAATTATTAGAAAATAATATTTATCTTTGCACTCGCTTTTACGGAATTGCGGCTGTGGCGTAATTGGTAGCCGCGCTAGACTTAGGATCTAGTGCCGAGAGGCGTGGGGGTTCGAGTCCCTTCAGCCGCACAGAAAGAACGAAAGAGTGATAATCAAATGATTGTCGCTCTTTTATGTTTTTTATGGTATTGGGGATTGCCGGATCAGCGGATTTCTTTTAAAAACTCAAATCTCGACATATTGGGTATTTCAATATCGATAAACAAGAGCGAAGGACAAAAAGATTTAACAAAAAAATGTTACAATCCCAATATTATGTTAGCCGAGATTACTCTACGTATATATACAACATCATTTACTATATTGTAAATGATTGCCATTTTTTTGTAATTTATACGGCGGGGAAATGGTCCGTATTGTTGTAATGATTTACGAGTTTGTACAGAGTACGATTCAGCACTATACGATAACTTTTTAATTTCATCTAATAGCTCCTGAACATACTTAAACGCCGTCAATGGTGCTTTATATTGAAAAATAATAAATTCAAATAGATTGTTTATATCTTTATCCGCTTCTAACGAATAAACAATATTATAATGCTTCATTTCAGTACTTTAACTTGTAGTTTGTACCATAATGCTCATTTAGTCTTTTTTCAAGCTTTCCAAACACCTCCTCATGTGTAAATGTTTTAGTTTCACCTATTGATTCAGTCAAAGGATATTCTACCCTAACAGCTTTCTTATGCTTTTCTAATTCCTTTACTAATCGGCGTCCAATTGGAGTAGAAATGTCAATATGTGCTATTACTTGATTCATAATAATATATTGGTATAGGCGTTTAGACCTCCCTATTTAATTTTCTGTTATTTAGTCTTTTAGGTTCACTTAAAACCATCTTTTCTATAAGCAAATCGAAGATTGACCCCATAAATGCCCGTCTGTTGTACCTG
>Ga0228535_1000781_pt1 | contig 72223 bp, 60 predicted proteins | sample SJ1metagenome_FD_168457 | JGI IMG/M metagenome (GOLD analysis project Ga0228535, IMG submission 168457) | Enriched culture of PCE-dechlorinating microbial communities from Ithaca, New York, USA - SJ1 | ecosystem: Engineered > Modeled > Simulated communities (microbial... > Unclassified | place...
GGCAAGCGTCTTCGTTATCGCCGCCGTCAGCGTCGTCTTCCCATGGTCTATGTGACCGATCGTTCCTATGTTCAGATGCGGCTTCGTCCTGTCAAAATGCTGCTTTGCCATCTTGAAAAACCCTCCCTTGTTTATTGCTTCCCAAAATAATTACTATTTATGTTTTTCCAGGAAGATATCAATGTTTGAGCAGCTTTTCCATGATCTCCCTGGGTACTTCCTCGTAGTGAGAGAACTGCATCGAATACGATGCCCTCCCGGAGGACTTGCTCCTGAGGTCGGTAGCATACCCGAACATCTCCGCAAGCGGCGCGAAGGACCTCACTATCCTGGCGTTACCCCTCATTTCCATTCCTTCCACGTGACCCCGCCTTGATGAAAGGTCGCCCATAACATCCCCCACGTACTCCTCCGGGGTAACGACCTCTACCTCCATTATCGGCTCCATAAGGACCGGGTTAGCGGACCTCATTGCCTCCTTGAAGGCCATCGAGGCGGCGATCCTGAAAGCCATCTCGGAGCTGTCGACTTCGTGGTAACTGCCGTCCACCAGCGACACTTTCACCCCTATTACGGGGTACCCCCCGAGAACCCCGTTGACCACTGTTTCGGATATGCCCCTCTGGATTGCGGGTATGAAATCCCTGGGTATTGCCCCTCCCACGATCCTGTCCTCGAACTCGAACCCCTTGTGATCCGGCAGGGGTTCTATGTCGAGGCAGACGTGGCCGTATTGGCCCCGCCCGCCAGTCTGCTTGATGAACTTGCCCACTCCGGATGAAGGGTTCCTTATGGCCTCCCTGTAGGCAACCTGGGGTCTGCCCACCCTGACGTCAACGCCGTACTCCCTTTTCAGGCGGTCAACGATGATCTCAAGGTGAAGCTCGCCCATACCCGAAATGATGGTCTGGGCCGTCTCTTCATTAGTTGAGACCCTGAATGTAGGGTCTTCTTCAGAAAGACCCGATAACCCTTTGCCCAATTTGACCTGGTCGGCCTTGCTCATGGGTTCGACCGAGAGATGCACAACAGGCTCAGGGAAATCAACCGACTCTAGCACTATCGGCTTCTTCTCATCCGTAAGGGTGTCCCCTGTCTTTGTGGACTTCAGCCCCGGAAGGGCTATGATATCCCCCGCTGACGATTCCTCGAGATCTTCTCTCTTGTTGGCATGCATCCGCAGGATCCTTCCGACCCTCTCCCGGCTGTTCGTAGTGGTATTGAGTATGCTGGAACCGCTTTTTATCCTGCCGGAATAGATACGGCAATATACCAGCCGCCCGACAAAAGGATCCACAACTATCTTGAACGCAAGGGCCGCAAGGGGCCCTTCAGGATCGGCATTTCTCTCCTCCGGGTTGCCCGTGGACGGGTGAACCCCCTTGATGGGGGGGAGGTCCATCGGACTGGGGAGGTAGTCCACTACCGCATCCAGCAAGGACTGAACTCCCTTGTTCTTGAAAGCCGACCCGCAAAGCACGGGGAAGAGGGCAAGGTCTATTGTCCCCCTGCGTATCGCCCTCCTGAGGATCTCCTCAGGGACCTGTCTGCCTTCAAGGTAGAGACCCATAACCTCTTCGTCCAGGTCCGCAAGGGCTTCTACCATTGCGTCCCTGCCAAGGGCAGCATCCTCAGCCAGTTCTGCCGGGATATCCACGACCCTGGGGTCAATGCCAAGCTCCTCGTGATATATGACGGCCTTCATCCTGACAAGGTCGACGATGCCGCTGAAACCGTCTTCCGACCCTATGGGGATCTGGATCGGGACGGCGTTGGCACCAAGGCGTTCCTTCATCTGTGATACCACAAGGTGAAAGTCAGCCCCCACACGGTCCATCTTGTTGACAAAAGCCACCCTGGGGACCCTGTACCTGTCGGCCTGCCTCCAGACGGTCTCCGATTGGGGCTCGACACCACCAACGGCACAGAACACCGCTACAGCTCCATCAAGGACCCGCATGGACCTTTCAACCTCTACGGTAAAGTCCACGTGCCCGGGTGTATCAATAATATTCACATTATGACCCTTCCAAAGGCACGTCGTAGCAGCGGAGGTAATTGTTATACCCCGCTCACGCTCCTGTTCCATCCAGTCCATTGTTGCCGCACCTTCATGGACCTCTCCGAGCTTGTGTTTTCTGCCCGTGTAGAACAGGATCCTTTCGGTCGTGGTGGTCTTGCCGGCATCTATATGCGCGGCGATCCCGATATTCCTGATGGAGCTGAGATTAACGGTGCTCATTCTTTCTCACCATACCTGCGCTTTCCTGCATCCACCCCTGTGAATGTCTAAAACTGCTTCTCCTGCCTACCAGCGGTAATGGGCAAAAGCCCTGTTGGCCTCAGCCATCCTGTGGGTATCTTCACGCTTTTTGACTGCGCTGCCCTCGCTCTTGCAGGCATCGGTGAACTCCCTGGCAAGCCTCTCAACCATTGGAATGCCCTTGCGTCCTCTTGAATACTGGAGTATCCAGCGTGTCGCAAGTGCCTGCGCTCTCCGGGGCTGCACTTCCACGGGAACCTGGTAAGTTGCCCCGCCAACCCGCCTGGGACGGACCTCTACGACAGGTCGGACGTTTTCCATGGCCTTGCTGAAAACATCCAGGGGCTCAATATTCAGCCGCTTCGCGGCCAGATCCAGGGCACCATACATTATCTTCTCGGCGACGCTCTTCTTGCCGTCAAGCATAATGGCATTGATGAACTTCGCTACATCGTGGTTGCCGAACCTGGGGTCCGCTTCTATCTCGCGTTTACGTACGTGTCCCTTTCTTGGCATGTCCTAGACACTCTCCCTGCTGATGCTTGCGATTAGATTCTACTTCGGGCGCCTTGCGCCATACTTGGAACGACTCTTGCGTCTTCCGTCAACACCGCCGCAGTCAAGGGTTCCCCTGACTATATGGTAACGGACACCTGGAAGGTCCTTGACACGCCCTCCCCTGACAAGGACAACAGAGTGTTCCTGAAGATTATGTCCAACCCCGGGAATATAGGAAGTAACCTCAAAACCGTTAGTCAAACGAACCCTGGCCACCTTGCGGAGAGCCGAATTCGGCTTTTTAGGGGTAACTGTATAAACCCTGGTGCAGACACCGCGCCTTGCCGGGTTGCTCTGAAGCGCCGGTGCCTTGGAGCGCACTCTCTTTTCTTCGCGCCCCTTCCGTATCAACTGATTAATGGTCGGCAACAAACTCCCTCCTTCATTTTTATCCCTGGGACCCACCCTCGTCAGACCGGGCTGGAGCCCCCTTCCTTCCCTCGATCCCCGCCGCGGCGGCCCCCCTGCTTATAGCGCAGGCACGCCCAAGGAGGACCATCGACTCAACCCATTCAACCTGGACGCCGGCTTCCCTTGCTTCAGCTTCAAGATCGCAGATCAGGGATCTCCTGGCATCCTCTGCGAGGAAAAGCTTTTTAAGCCTTCCATCCGCAAGCGCTTTTCTCACGGTCCTGACCCCTATCAGCCTGTTGGCAACAGCCAACTCGTTCAAGGGCACACGAAACCCCTCCCTTGAAAAGGACACCGGGAAATAATAACAACGGCGTCAGGCAGTGTCAAGGAGGATCTTCAACCCCGTCAGATCCCCGGAGAGATCGCTTCCTCCCTCAGGGGGTCATCATCCTGGGGGCCAACCTCCTGCAGGCTTATATCCCTGTAGCTTTCGAAGGAGGTCCCCGCAGGGATCAGGTGTCCAATGATCACGTTTTCCTTCAGGCCTTTCAGCCTGTCCATGTCGCCCCTCACTGCTGCTCCTGCAAGAACCTGGGCCGTCTGCTGGAATGATGCCGCGCTAAGGAAACTGTCGGTGGCAAGGGCAGCCTTTGTTATCCCGTGAATGACCGGCTTCCAGACCGGCTCCTCGCGAAGCCTCCTCACAAAGCTGACCCTCTGGAGCAGGCGCTTTGACTCTGACTGGGTAAAGATAGGCCTTACCACCAGTTCCTCGGGATCCGCCGAGAGAAGCGATTCCAGCACCTGGCTGTTCACTTCGCTCCCGGCTTCAGCCAGGACATCTCCGGCCTTGTTGCTTACCGGTTCCAGCAGGACCTTGCCATAAGCCACCTCGGACAGGACCCTCCTCAGGATGGCATCCCTTGAAAGGATCTCCCCGTCTATCTCAACCGCTGTAAGGTCACCTTCGACCAGTCCCCGAACCACGCTTCCGTCTATGAGCTGAGGAATATCGGCAACAGAATTCCCTTCGTCGTCTATTGCCTGGACAAGGGGCCTGGCCCAGTACTGGTCTATGAGCATCTTCTGTATGGCGTCGGAGAGGGTTATCGTCTCCGGGGAACGCCAGACCTTGATAACTTCGACATTGCTCTCCCTGATCGCCGCCCCGGTATGATCGTCTATGACACGGTCCGCAGCCACGATCCTGCTGCCGTCAACCACAACGTCCTCCGCAAGGTATGCTTTGCCCTTGAGATCCTCAAGTATGCCGATATCCCTGACAAGTATCCTGGGCGGGACACCTGCTGTCAGCTGCGACAGGTGCGCGGGCGACAGAATGGCCCCTGCTTCTATCACGTTGCCGTCCTGGAGGTCCAGGCTCTCCGTCAGCTCCAGGCCTGACATGCTGCGCCTGAAGGTGGATTCCCCGACTATGACCCTCATGATGCCGGTCTCATCCTCCAGCATCAGTTCCGATACCCCCGAGCCGGGACGAAGAATAAGCCTGACAGCTTTTTCATCGAGATCCTGGCCCTTGATGGAGAGGGCGTGATCGATATTGCCCTGCCCGGCCGTTTCAACCAGTTTTTTGCCGGACATTACACCGACTGCTTCCTGGAGGAATTTCTCGTTGCCGGCCTTTATCTGCTCGACTTCCCTCTCGATATCGGTCAGCCAGGCGAGTTCCATCGAGACGAAGGTGCTGTCCCCCTCCTCTACGACCCTGACCCTGTTGACCGGGGCCACCTTGCGAAGTATCACCTCTATGTGCTTGTTGCTCACAGAAACCCCCTGGGACAGGTATACAGACTGGATGTTGTCCACCAGGTAGTTCTGTACCGCTTCAAGCCCCTCGATCTCCAGCAATTGCTGCGGGTCGACGTGACCATCCGTAAGGGACTGCCCCTTTCTGACCTGCTCCCCCTCTTCCACCAGAAGGGGCTGGGATGCCGGAATGTTGTATGAGGATCTTGTTTCAGATCCATCTTCGCCGGAGGAGATGAAAACCTTTCTCTTGCCCTCCATCTCCCTGATCTCCGAGATGTGGCCGTCACGGTCTGAAAGGAAGGCAACCTTCTTGGGTCTCCTGACTTCAAAGAGCTGCTCAATCCTTGGAAGACCCTGGGTAATGTCCTCTCCTGTAATACGGACACCTCCGGTGTGGAAGGTCCTCATGGTGAGCTGTGTCCCCGGCTCACCTATTGACTGGGCAGCGACAACGCCCACGGTCTCACCCAGGAGCACTTTCCCCCTGGAGGAAAGATCCATGCCGTAGCACTGCCTGCAGATCCCGTCCTGCAGCGCACAGGTCAACGGGCTCCGGACCCAGATCTCTTCAAGACCCGTCTTCTCGATCTGGGCGGCTTTCTCCGAATCTATAAGCTCTCCAGCCTGGATCACAAGTTCCCCCGTCTCAGGGTTGACGATATCCCGGAGGGAAGTCCTGCCCGTGATCCTTTCTCCCAGGGAGATGATCATCTTCCCGTCCTGGAGAAGGGGCCGTATGCAGACACCCTTGTCGGTGCCGCAATCCTCGGCGGTAATGATCAGGTCCTGGGCGACATCCACAAGACGCCTTGTAAGATATCCTGATTTTGCCGTCCTGAGGGCCGTGTCCGCGAGTCCCTTCCTGGCACCGTGAGTGGAGATGAAGTATTCGAGCATGTTGAGCCCCTCACGGAAGTTGGAAACTATCGGGTAGTCGATTATCTTGCCCGACGGGTCTGCCATCAGCCCGCGGATGCCAGCCATCTGCGCTACCTGGCTTTTGCTTCCCCTGGCACCGGATTCCATCATCATCCTTATCGGGTTGGTGACATCCATGTTTGCCAGAATGGCATCGGCAGCCTCCCTGGAGGCTTCCGACCAGAGGGTCTCCTTCTGCCTGAGGTACTCGTCCTCCGTCAGAACACCCATCCCGAACTGCGAAGAAAGTACCTCTTCCTTCGCGAGGGCCTGCTCAACGATCTCCTTCTTCTGCGGAGGAATAATGACATCCCCAAGACCGAAACTTATCCCGCTGATGGTAGACCAGTGATAACCCAGTGCTTTTATCTTGTCAAGCATATCCACCAGCGCGTCCTGCCCCACCCTGTCGAAGGCAGCATCTATGAGGGAACCGATGGATTTCTTCCCCATCTGCTTGTTTATGTATCGAAGGTCAGGGTGCAGGATGCTGTTGAAGAGAGCCCTCCCCGGTGAAGTCGTGAGCCATTCTCCCCTGAACTTCAGGTCGATCCTGGTGTTGATGTCCACCACACCGTGGTCAAGGGCGGAAAGGACATCATCGATGCTGAGGAATTTCATGCCCTCCCCTTTTTTACCCTCAAGCATGCCCGTAACGTAGTAGATACCCAGGACTATATCCTGTGTCGGCGTCACTACCGGTTTCCCGCTTGCCGGCGAAAGAAGGTTCCTGGCGGAGAGCATGATGGTCTGCGCCTCAACCCTCGCCTCGATTGAAAGCGGGACGTGAACTGCCATCTGGTCACCGTCGAAATCAGCGTTGAATGCCGTGCAGACAAGGGGGTGAAGCCTGAGGGCCTTGCCCTCCATCAGGACAGGTTCGAAGGCCTGGATGCCCAGCCTGTGAAGCGTTGGTGCCCTGTTCAGCAGCACTGGATGCCCCTTGATCACTTCTTCAAGGATGCCCCAGACATCTTCCCTGCCCCTCTCGATAGCCCTTTTGGCGCTTTTCACGTTAGGGGAGAGCCCCTGTTCCACCAGCTTGTTGATGACAAAAGGCTTGAACAGTTCCAGGGCCATCTGCTTGGGGACCCCGCACTGGTATAACTTAAGGTTGGGGCCTATGACTATTACAGATCTTCCCGAGTAGTCGACCCTCTTGCCCAGCAGGTTCTGACGGAATCTCCCCTTCTTGCCCCTCAGCAGGTCGGAAAGGCTCTTGAGCGGCCTGTTGCCTGCCCCAAGTACGGCTTTGCCCATACGGCCGTTATCTATAAGCGCGTCAACCGACTCCTGGAGCATCCTCTTCTCGTTGCGGATTATGATCTCGGGGGCTCTGAGTTCCTGCAGTTTCCTCAACCTGTTGTTCCTGTTGATCACCCTGCGATAAAGATCGTTAAGATCCGATGTCGCGAAACGGCCGCCGTCAAGCTGGACCATCGGCCTCAGGTCCGGGGGGATGACAGGAAGGACCTGGAAGACCATCCACTCAGGTTTCCCGTCGCTCTTGCGGAAATCCTCCGCAACCTGGAGCCGCTTTACAAGTTTTCTCTTCTTCTGGCCCGTTGTCTCGCCTATTTCATCCCTTAACGATGAAGCCAGTTCGTTAAGGTTGATCTTGGAGAGAAGGGAGAGGACGCCTTCAGCGCCTATCCCGGCCTCAAAGACCTTATCGTAGGCGGCACAGAGGCGGTATTCCCTCTCGAGGATGATCCCTCCGCGTTCGAAGGACGAACTGCCGCCGTCAACAACAATATAACAGGGATCTTCTATGGTAATGGTCTCACCCATGACGGAAAAGCGCCCCGGGTATTTCTGGTAGAAAAGGTCATACTCGCTTGAGGATATGATATCGCCCTTCTTGAAGGGGAGGTGGACAACGGCTGTAACCAGGAAACCTTCCTCCTCGCCCACCATGGCCCTTTCTGTCTCGAGGGAACCGTTAGCTGCCATCGCGTTCTCCCTCTCGGTTGCAGAAAGTATCTGCCCCTCTGAGTAAAGGCCGTCGTCGGAAGCATCGGTCACACGGAAAGCAGGTTCTACCTTGAAAACCTTGTCACCGAAGTCGCGCTTGAAGATGCCCACCTGGCTGGCAGATATAACGTCGCCTGCATTGGCGGGGATATCGTCCACGTGTGTGACCCGGTGTGCCTCTTCGGCCTTGAACTTGTGGTCATAGTGCCTGTGGACCCTCTCCTCGCATTCGGAAACCAGGTCACCCCTCTTGAGCAGGTCGGTCCTTCTGCCCTCGATGACAACCTTGTACAGGGGTTCACGGCGCCTGGTCGGGGCAAAGTAGACTACCTTCTCAAGATCCTTTGTCGCTGTGCCCAGAAGAAGGCTCAGGCGGCTGGGGATCCCCCGGAGATACCATATATGCACGACGGGAGCTGCAAGTTCGATGTGACCCATGCGTTCCCTTCTTACACGGTTGTCGGCTATTTCCACGCCGCAGCGGTCACAGACCACACCTTTGAATTTTGGGCCGCTCCTTTTGTATTTTCCGCAGGCGCATTCAAAACTCTTGGTCGGTCCGAAGATCCTCTCGCAAAAGAGGCCGTCCTTTTCCGGCCTCAGGGTTCTGTAATTGATCGTCTCCGGCTTTTTGACCTCGCCGCTTGACATCTCCCGGATCCTTTCAGGGCTGGCAAGCTTGATCCTGACCCCGGCGATTCCCTTTCGGTTCATTTATTCCTCAGCCCCCTCTTCCGGGTCTATTTCTGACTCTTCGTCCAAAGAGACAAAAAGCTTGTCTTCTTCTCCGTCGCCCGAAGCGCCGGCAGGGAAGATGTCCTCGAAGACATCCTCAACATCCTTGACGGTGCTTTCCCTGGCCCTTTCGCGGGATTCCTCCCTGGGCCTGAACCGGGACGGCGCGAAGGAAGGTTCGTCATCTTCGTCGAGGTGGAGTTCGCCTGTACTGCCATCCTCGTAAGCTATCTCGACATCCAGCCCCAGCCCCTGGAGTTCTTTTACCAGGACCCTGAAGCTTTCGGGAACACCAGGATCGGTAAGGTTAAGGCCTTTCACGATCCTTTCGTAGGTCTTCAGGCGTCCCCTGATATCGTCGGACTTGACGGTAAGTATCTCCTGGAGAACGTGGGACGCGCCGTACCCTTCAAGGGCCCAGACCTCCATCTCCCCGAACCGCTGACCCCCGAACTGGGCCTTACCCCCGAGGGGCTGTTGCGTTATCAGGCTGTAGGGGCCTATGGATCTTGCGTGGATCTTGTCGTCGACAAGGTGGATCAGTTTCATCATATACATGGTGCCGACCGTTACGGGGCGCATCATTGGTTCTCCGGTCCTTCCATCGTAAAGAAGGATCCTTCCGTCATCGGTCAGTTCTTTCATCCCTTCCTGGCGGGATTTTTCCACCAGTTCCAGGATCTCGCTTTCCTTGGCCCCCTCGAATACGGCCGTCGCGACATGCCATCCGTTCCTTGAGGCCACGAAACCCAGGATGGTCTCGAGGACCTGTCCAAGGTTCATGCGGCTGGGAACCCCTATCGGGTTCAGGACCACATCGATGGGAGTTCCATCGGGCAGGTAGGGCATGTCCTCTTCCGGAAGGATCCGTGAAACAACGCCCTTGTTCCCGTGGCGCCCGGCCATCTTGTCGCCCACGGTGATCTTCCTTATCTTGGCGACGTAGACCTTGACCACTTCGTTCACGCCCGGCGTGAGTTCGTCCCCGTTCTCTGAGCGGCTAAGCATCTTTACCGCAACGACCTTTCCGCCCTCACCGTGGGGTATCCTCATGGATGTATCCCGGACCTCCCTGGCCTTTTCACCGAAAATGGCCCTGAGGAGCTTCTCTTCCGGAGACTGGTCGGATTCCCCCTTGGGGGTCACCTTCCCGACGAGGATGTCCCCGGCCACGACTTCTGCGCCGATCCTGACTATACCTGTCTCATCGAGATCCTTGAGTGCATCCTCACCAACGTTGGGAATATCCCTGGTGATCTCCTCGGGACCCAGCTTGGTGTCCCTGGCCTCTACCTCGTACTCCTCTATATGGATAGAGGAGAAAGTGTCATTCTTTACAAGCCTGTCGCTAAGGAGGATGGCATCCTCGTAGTTGTACCCCTCCCAGGAGGCGAAAGCGACCAGCACATTGTTCCCAAGGGCCAGTTCCGAGTTCTCGACTGCCTGTCCGTCGGCGATAATGTCCCCCGCCTGGACCTTGTCGCCCTTGAAGACCAGGGGTTTCTGGTGAATGATCGTCCCCTGGTTCGATCTCCTGAACTTCACCAGCCCGTATTTATCGATCTTCCTGCTCCCGGCGTCCTCGATCTCGATAGAAGTTGAATCCACCCTGGCCACCGTTCCCGAGGAACGGCTAACAACGCAGGAACCTGAATCCCGGGCGACTCTCGCCTCGATACCTGTCCCGATAATCGGAGCCCTGGCGTTAATAAGGGGAACGGCCTGCCTCTGCATGTTGGAACCCATCAGGGCCCTGTTGGCGTCGTCATGCTCAAGGAAGGGTATCAGGGCTGTCGAGGCGGAAACTATCTGCTTTGGCGAGATATCAAGGAAATCGACCTTGTCCGGGGCGACCTCGGCGATATCACCCCTGTCCCTGACATAGATCTCCTTCTCCAGGAATGTCCTGTCGGGGTTGATAGCAGTGTTGGCCCTTCCAACATAGAAATCGTCCTCTTCATCGGCTCCCAGGTAAACCACCTCGTCGGTGACCTTTCCGTTGATCACTTTCCTCTTGGGTGCCTGGAGAAAACCGTATTCGTTGATCCTTGAATAGATCGACAGGGATGTAACAAGCCCGATATTAGGACCTTCCGGCGTCTCTATGGGGCAGACCCGCCCGTAGTGCGTGTAGTGTACGTCCCTTGCCTCAAATCCGGCCCTCTCCCGGCTGAGACCCCCGGGCCCCAGGGCGGAAAGCCTCCGGCGGTGGGTTATCTCAGCCAGGGGGTTGGTCTGGTCCATGAACTGGGAAAGCTGCCCCGAACCAAAGAACTCCCTGAGGGCAGCCGATACCGGCCTGACGTTGATGAGGTCCCTGGCGGTGGCACCCGTCAGGTCCGGGATAGTGGTCATCCTCTCCCTCGCTATCCTCTCCATTCTCAGAAGGCCGATCCTGACCTGGTTCTGCAGGAGTTCCCCGACTGCCCTTACCCTCCTGTTGCCGAGGTGGTCTATATCGTCGGTACGCTCGTTGCCATTCCTCAGGTCCATGAGTTTCCTGACTATCTCAACCACGTCCTCGACAAGCAGGAGACGCCTGGATTCAGGGATCTCCAGACCTAGCCGGCGGTTGAGTTTGTACCTTCCTACACGGCCCAGGTTGTATCTCCTGGTGTCGAAGAAAAGTCCGTTTATGTATTCTCGGGCGTTCTCCATGCGGGCCGGTTCGTTGGGACGAAGTTTCCGGAACATCTCCATTACGGCCTCGTCCCTGTGACGGGTGGTGTCCCGTTCCATCGTAGCCTCTATGGCGGGATCTATCTTCCACACCCAGACCCTTGTCCTGCCCATTTCCCAGAGTTTTTCAAGGATCTCCCTGTTGATCCGCTCGTTCTTTCTGATGATGGTCTTGCCCGATTCATCTGACACGGTCTCGGCTATAAGCCTTCCGCGCGCCTCGTCCTCGACGAGGTCGATCTGTTCCTCGACCCCACCAAAAAGCTTGAGTATCTCGTCATCGTTCTCAACACCAAAGGCTTTGAGGAGCACTGTTACCGGCAGCTTCTTTCTGTTGTCGATGTTGACAGAAAGCACCTCTCCGGGCGTCATGTCGAACTCGAGCCAGGCTCCCCGGTCGGGGATGACCTTGGCAGCATAGCGTTCCTGGCCTGGTACGGAATCCTCGGCATTGAAGTAAACCCCTGCCGAACGCGCAAGCTGGCTTACAACGACCCTTTCGGTACCGTTGATAATAAATGTTCCTCTTTCGGTCATCATGGGGAAGTCCCCCAGATAGACCTCTTCTTCCTTGATCTCTTCCGTCTTGCGGTTAACCAGGCGGATAGTGGCCCTGACGGACCTTGACCAGGAAAGATCTCTCTGGGAGGCCTCCTCCTGGGTTATCTGCGGAGGGTCGATAAAATAGTCAACGAACTCGAGAGCAAATGAGCCATCGTAGCTTTCGATAGGGAATATCTCATCGAAAAGCTCCTGGAGGCCCTGGCAAGTCCTCTCTTCAGCCTCGACGAGGCCGCCCTTTTCCTTGAACTGGAAGAACCACCTGAATGAATCCCGCTGGATGGAAACCATGTCCGGTATTTCGACAAGATCGCGGGCCCGGCCGAAGGTAAGACGCTGTCTTTTGCTGTTTACGGGAACAAATTCAGCCATGGGAGAAACACACCCTCCCTGTCTATAGGGGATTTGGAGGTACAAGACGTGACAAACTCACAGGATAACGAAAGGGCTGCGCTGTGTCAATAGGCACAGCACAACCCATTCGGTTATTCTCTCACCGCAACCACCGTTCCACCCCATTCCTGATGGGTTGGATCGCATTTTATGGTGGGGAAGGGGGGATTCGAACCCCCACACCCTTCCGGACACTGGCTCCTGAAGCCAGCGCGTCTACCGTTCCGCCACTTCCCCATTCGTCCTGCATCGACGGCGTTGATTTTATCAACGCCGGGTTCATTTGGCAAGGGTCCCCTTGGCAGGATCCCCTTGTGAAACGTAAAACGTTAAACGTGAGACGAAAAACCAATATCATCAAATTATTCAGGGGGCTTCTTCCTTCCCGGAAGGGGGCCTTGTTTTATGATCGCCCTGATCAGATCCCTGTTGTTTGCCCCTTGTTCTCCAGAAAGGATATCAATCCACAGATCAGCTGGAATACCCTGTTCGACTGCCCGATAATATCGTCAGCCTTATTCATGTATCCAAGATCTTCTGCAAGCAGAGTTTGGGTCTCGATCTCGCAAAGAGAACCCCTAGCGATGTGAAGGAAACGGATAAAGTCCTTCGTTGTACCTCTTCCCGCCCCTTCGGCAATATTGCTGGGGACAGAAACCGCACTCCTTCGAAGCTGTGACACTAATCCAAATCTTTCATGATCAGGGAAATCCTTTGTCTTCTGGTAAACGAACTTTGCCAGTTGCATTGCCTGTTTCCAGGCTTCGAGATTTCCAGGCTTCGAGATTGCAATGAGCGCGTTGATCAATTATCTTTTTCATTTAAAGTCCTGCCTTTGCATCGATTTCTCCAAACCACTCACGTCTCACGAGTTTAAAGTTTACCTGCCTCCTTGCCGCCTGTAGCCTGTCGCCTTTGGTGTTCCGTCTCACGTCTCACGTCTCACGTCTCACGAGTTTCAAGTCACGAGTCACGGTCCCTTCCCCCTGCCGCCCTTCGCAGCCTGTCCCGGACTGCAAGACCTACTCCTGCCTCGGTCGGCATTTCGGCAAGAATGACATCCGCGCCAGACCTTTCAAGTTCACGCAGGGCAGAGAAAAGGCCTCCCGCATAACCTGTTACCGACCCGAAACGTATCTGTTCAAATACCGGGACCGGGGGAGGCGACATGCCTACGTAGGCGATCCTGAGCCCCGCCTGGGATAGCCTCGGGCCATGGACACAGCGGTCTTCGGGTTCCAGGAGTATGACAGGGATCGACGGGGCATAGTGCCTGTACCTTGTTCCCGGAGATCTCCCCGCATTTTCACCACAGGGAGATGACAGGACATGGCCGACGGCTTCCCTGAGGCTTTCCAGCGATATTCCACCCGGCCTCAAAAGGACCGGGATATCACCCGTCACATCCAGAACGGTGGACTCAACCCCCACTACCGTCGGGCCTGCATCCAGGACAATTTCAACCCTTCCCGCAAGATCCTCCAGAACAGCCGCTGCCGTTGTGGGGCTCGGGCGCCCGCTCCTGTTGGCGCTTGGGGCGGCGATGGGGACGCCTGACAAGCGTATAAGGGCAAGGGCTACCGGGTGGGCCGGCATCCTTACAGCCACAGTATCCAGTCCACCTGTGGCTTCGGCAGGTACTTTCCTGCCTGCGGCGATAACAAGCGTCAGGGGGCCAGGCCAGAAGAGTTCCATAAGCCTTCGCGATCTTTCATCGACCCTTCCCAGGAGTGACGCGCTTCCCGGTTCGTGAACGTGAAGTATCATGGGATTGTCGGCAGGTCTGCCCTTTGCCGCAAAGATCCTTCTTACCGCATCCGGGGAAAGGGCGTTCCCGCCCAGGCCGTATACCGTCTCGGTGGGAAAAACCACAAGTCCGCCGTCCCTGATCACCGCTGAGGCCTTTTCAATAGTTTTTTCCTCCGGACGCAGAGGATCGACGGTAAAAACTTCTGTCTTCAGCATGGTGTCGCACCATCCCTGAAGGTTTCATGAAATCTCCTCCTGAATTCCGGGAAGGTCCCCTCCGCTATGGCCCCCCTGATCTTTCTCATCAGGTCCAGGATATAGTGCAGGTTGTGCCAGGTGCAGAGGCGCGAACCAAGTATCTCTCCTGACCTGAAAAGGTGGCGGATATAAGCCCTGGAAAAATTCCGGCAGGCATAGCAGCCGCATTCGGGGTCGACAGGACTGAAATCCCTCTCGTATTCCAGGTTCTTGATGTTGATCCTGCCGGTGGGGGTGAAAAGGGTCCCGTTCCTCCCGTTCCTTGTGGGGAGGACACAGTCGAACATGTCTATCCCCCTGGCCACGCCTTCGACCAGGTTTGGAGGGTAGCCTACCCCCATGAGGTATCTTGGTTTGCTGATGGGCATCTCGGGGGTAACCGAATCGAGGATCCTGTACATCTCCCCGTGGGGTTCCCCCACGGAAAGCCCCCCGATGGCATAACCCGGAAGGTCCATTGCCGCAAGTTCCCTTGCGCAAAGGACCCGCTGGTCTTCGAACACCGATCCCTGGACTATTCCGAAAAGGGCCTGCCCTTTCCCTGCATGGGCATCACGACATCTTTCAGCCCAGCGAAGGGTCCTCCTAACTGCTTCTTCAGACTCTTCCCTTGAGCATGGCCAGGGCACGCACTCATCGAAACACATGGCTATGTCGCTGCCCAGGTCTTCCTGGACCTTTATCGAGAGCTCCGGCGTCATCAGGTGGGCCGAACCATCAAGGTGGGACCTGAAGGTCACACCCTCATCGGAAATGTCCCTGAGGGTCGAGAGGGAGAACACCTGGAAGCCTCCACTGTCGGTGAGGATGCTGCCGGGCCATCCCATGAACCTGTGAAGCCCGCCCGCTTCCCTGACGACATCGGAACCGGGACGGAGGTAAAGATGATAGGTATTGGCAAGTATTATCCCTGCACCCATCTCCTGCAGCTCGAACGGGGCCATTGCCTTGACGGTCGCCCTTGTCCCGACGGGCATGAAAACCGGGGTACTGAACGAACTGTGGCCGGTTTTAATTTCACCGGTCCTGGCGCCTGTGAACTGGCATTCGGCATCCAGCCTGAACGAGAACATCAAAGGACCCCCCACCTGAAAAGCCTTGAAGAGTTCTTCCAGATCTCCCCGGCACACTTTTCTACCGATATTCCCCTTGCCTGGGCAAGGACCTCGTACACCCAGGCAACGTGAGCAGGCTCGTTCCTCCTGCCTCTTTTCGGCTGGGGAGACAGGAAAGGGGCGTCTGTCTCACAAAGGATAGACTCCATTGGAAGGGCAGCAGCGATCTCCCTCAGTGAACCATTTTTGGGCCAGGTGACGGGACCGGCAAAGGAGATGTAAAAACCCAGGTCGATCGCTGCAAGTGCATCTTCCCTGCTCCCGGAGAAACAGTGGATGACGCCCCCGCACTCTGATGCCTTCTCCCTTCGCAGTATCTCAAGCGCATCACCGTATGCGTCCCTGACATGAACAACAAGCGGTTTCCCTGTATCCCTGGCAAGACCCACTTGGAACGCGAAAACCCTTTTCTGGACATCCCTGGGGGAGTGATCGTAAAAGTAGTCGAGCCCTGTCTCTCCCACGGCAACAACCTCGGGACAGACTGACAGTTCCTCAATTGTCCCCGGTATCCCCGAGGATGCCATGGCCGAATCGTGAGGGTGTATTCCCACCGCTGCAAAAAGCATCCCGTCATTGCGATCCCGGACAAGCCTGAAAGCTTCCAGGCTGCCCTGTTCATCGGAACCCACGACAAGGATCCTTTCCACTCCGGCCCCGGATGATCTTGCCAGAACCTCGGGAAGGTCTTCCTCGAATTCTTTCATTGCCAGGTGACAGTGAGAATCTACGAGTTTTGCCATTTAACTCCTCCTGCAAAATCAAAAGGGGCCGGAAGCTCCCGGCCCCGATCTCAACCGTTGGAAAAATGTTAATGGATCCTGGAACCGGGGGCTATTTCCTGGTCCACCGTAAGAAGGGCAAGGCTCTTCCCGTCGGGGGTTTCCGCGGCGAGAAGCATGCCGTTGCTGGTAACTCCCCTTAACGATGCAGGCTTCAGGTTGCAGATAACAACTATCTGTCTGCCCTCAAGTTCCTCGGGGGAACGGAACTCCCTTATCCCGGACACGATGGTCCTGCGCTCGTATCCGAGGTCCAGGTCCATCTTGTAGAGCTTGTCCGCCTTCGGCACAGGTTCAACCTTCACGACCCTGGCTATCCTCAATTCTATCTTTTTGAAATCCTCGATCGCTATCTCTTCCTCATGATCGCCCGGATCGGGTGTTGCTGATCTTTTCGCATCCCTCTCTGTCTTCTCTTTCTCCCACTCCTTGAGATCGATCCTGGGAAAGAGCACTCCCTTCTTGTTCACGACGCAGCCTTCGGGTATACCGCCCCACTTCAGCCCTTCCAGGGATAACCTGGACGGGTCATCCCCAAGCCCAGTCTGTTCAAAGATCCTGCAGGCGGTCCCAGGCATGAATGGTGCGAGCATCGCGGCGGAAAACCTGATAACCTCGCAAAGGGAGAAAAGGACGGGGTCCAGCCTTTCCCTGTCATTATCCTTGCCGAGTTTCCACGGCATGGTCTCGTCTATGTACTTGTTGCCCCTCCGGATAAGGCTCCATACTTCCTTGAGCGCTTCGTCGAAGGCATAGACATCCATTTTTTCGAGATAGGTCTTAAGGGTAGAACGGGCAAGACCCTCTATCTCCAGGTCGAGAGGCGACGGGTTTGAGGCAGGTGAAGGGATCATGCCTCCTGTAAAGTTGTTTATCATCTGAAGGGTCCTGTTGAGAAGGTTGCCCAGGTCGTTAGCCAGGTCGGAGTTGATCCGGCCTACAAGGGCTCTCTCCGAAAAATCGCCATCGGAGCCGAAGGGTATCTCTCTCAAAAGGAAATACCTGAAGGCGTCCGCCCCGTAAAGCTCCACCATTTCAAAGGGGTCCACAACGTTGCCCCTTGATTTGGACATCTTCTCCCCTTCAACGGTCCACCACCCGTGAGAGAAAACCCTTGCCGGAGGTGTAAGGCCCAGCGCAAGCAGCATTGCGGGCCATATTATGCAGTGGAACCTGATTATGTCTTTTGCCATTATATGGTTGACGGAGGGCCAGAACTTCGACATGGAATCAGTGTTGTCAGGGTATCCTGCCACGGTGAGGTAGTTTATCAGCGCATCGAACCAGACGTAGATCACGTGACGCTCGTCTCCGGGAAGAGGAACACCCCAGGAAACAGAGGTCCTGGATATGGACTGGTCTTTCAGGCCGCTACGAATAAAACTCAGCACCTCGTTGAAACGCGACTGGGGAAGGATCGCCCCTGGATTCTTTTCATAGTAGTCCAGCAACGGCTTTTCGTACTTCGACATACGGAAAAAGTAGCTCTCCTCGGTCATGTTCTGAAGGGGCCTTCCGCAGTCCGGACACGATCTGCCTTCCCCTATCTGGCTCTCGGGGAAATATGTCTCGCAGGGCACGCAGTACCAGCCTTCGTAGGAACCCTTGTAAATGTCCCCCTTCTCCATGAGCCTGCTGAAAATGTACTGGACGACCTGCTGGTGTCTGGGTTCGGTGGTCCGGACGAAATCGGTGTTGGTTACATCCAGTTTTTCCCAGAGTTTTTTGAAATTGACGACAACTTGATCGACCAGTTCCTGTGCCGTCACTCCCCGGGCATCGGCTGCCTGCTGGATCTTCTGACCGTGCTCATCGGTTCCGGTCGCGAACATGACCTCGAATCCCCGCATTCTCTTGTACCTGGCCATCACGTCGGCGGCAATGGTCGTATAGGCATGTCCGATATGGGGGACATCATTGACGTAATAGATAGGGGTAGTGACGTAGAAAGATCCTGACATTTCATAAAGCCTCCTTTTCCTGTATCCTGCCAAGAAGAAAACGCTTGACCGTGTTTTTCGGAATACCATACTCTTCAGTGACCCTCTTGACAACCTCTTTATCCGGGAGTCCCCGGGCTGCCATGCGGAGCGCCTCCCCTTCCCATCCCTCACTGACCTCCCCCTTGGCCCCCCGGGTCGGGCCAAGGACAAGGACCATCTCCCCCCTGGGCGGCCCCTGGTCAAAGGCCTCAATGAAAGAGGAAAGCGTACCTGGTATCCTCTCCTGGTGTATTTTAGATATCTCCCTCAGCAAAGCTGACGGCCTGTCCCCGAGTATTTCCATCAGGTCTGCGAGGACCCTGTTCCCTCCATGAGGCGACAGGTAGATGATCACAGCGCCATTGAACTCTTTGAGTATCTCTATCCTTTTTCTCCGGTCGCCTCTCCTTTTCGGAAGGAACCCCTCAAAGAGGAAGGGCTGGGTAGGGAATCCGGACATGACAAGCGCCGGCACCAGGGCGGTGGCTCCGGGAAGAACGTCCACTTCGTACCCTTCTTCGAAGGATCTCCGGATGAGCTCGTACCCGGGGTCCGATATCCCCGGAGTTCCGGCATCGGACACAAGTGCCACGGTTTCCCCACGGGATAGCATTTCGGCAAGTTTCACGGACCTCTCCTTTTCGTTGAAGGAGTGGTACGAGACAAGCCGGGTCCTGATACTGTACCTGGACAGTATCTTTCTTGTCCTCCTGGTATCCTCGCAAGCGATCAGGTCTGCCGCCCGGAGCACTCTCAGGGCCCTCAGGGTGATATCCTCCATGTTCCCGACCGGGGTGGGTACGACGATCAGAGGCATTTGGGGTCCCTTATTGAATAGGCTTCCAGGAGTTCGTCGGTATACTCCCCGCTGGAGTCCTGGATGAAAAGGGGGCTTTCGAAAATGGTCCCCTTCCCGGCGGATCTTGTCGCCTGGACAAGCACTACGGAGGCCTCGCGGCCGGGAGATGGATACACTGGGCGTATCCTCTTTGGTTCGATCTTTTGCCCGGAAAGAAGAGACATCAGTTCCGCGCATCTTTTTGCCCTGAGAACCATGAAAAGTCTCCCCTTGTTCAAGAGAAGGTACCTGGCCGCACCCACAACTTCTTCAAGCGTGCAGTGGGTCCCATGCCTTGCGGCAGCCTCCGATTCACGGGGGCTGTGCCGGCTGCTGGCCGCCTCGTCATAAGGGGGGTTCACCACAACAACGGAGAAAGACTGGGCCGGGTAGACCTCCCTCACCGTCCGGAGATCCCCTTCCCGAAAACTGACCCTGTCTTCGAGACCGTTCTCAACGGCGTTCCTTCTGGCCATCTCCACCAGTGCCGTCTGGATCTCCAGTCCTTCGATCACAGCTGAAGGGAATCTTCTGGCCAGGAGGAGCGAAATGGCCCCGTGGGCGGAGCCAAGCTCTATCACTTTTTCTTTTTCCCTGACCTGGACGAAGGCCGACAGAAGGATAGTGTCGACGCTCACCCTCGGGCCTTCCCCTGGCTGTTCGATCATCAGTTCCCCGTAAAGAATGGCATCACGGGTTGACTTCATCACTCCCAGTCCTCCACCCTGACACCGACCACCTGGGAAAGACCGGGTTCGGACATGGTAACTCCGTACATTATATCTGCCCTCTCCATAGTGGCCCTTCTGTGGGTCATGCATATAAGCTGCATTGTCCGGGAATACTCCTTGGCCAGGTCTGAAAAGCGTCTGAGGTTGACCTCGTCGAGGGAGGCATCCACCTCGTCGAGAACAGCCAGAGGAACTCCGGCGACCTCCATGGATGCGAAAAGGAGAGATATGGCCGAAAGAGACTGCTCGCCCCCTGACAGCTGGGCAAGATGCTGGGGTCTTTTCCCCGGAGGCCTGGCAATTACTTCCACGCCTGCCGCCCACAGGTCATCTTCGTCGGAGAGCCTGAGGTGTGCCTCCCCCCCACCGAAAAGCCGCTGGAAGAGACTGCAGAACTTCCGGTCTATCTCCTTCAGGGAGGCTGAGAAAAGTGCCCCGGCCTGCTTGTCCGTCTCCTCTATCAGCTTCCTCAACTCATCTATACCCGTAGCAACGTCCTGCAGCTGATCCTCCAGGAAAGCAAGCCTTTCCGCCAGGGAAGAATCCTCCGACAGGACCCCGATATCCACATCCCCTATTTCTCGAAGACCTTTCTCAAGGTCCCTGACGTTCCTCCTGATCCTGTCATAGTCCCTGGTATCTATCTCGTTGCCTCCCGGATAGGGGAATCTCTCCTCCCACATATCGAACGATTCCGCCATTTCGGTTTCGGTGGACTCCATCCGCTGTCTTGCCTGCCTTATTCTCTCTTCAAGGTTCTCTGCCCTGGCGGCTGCCGAAGCTGCTCTTCCCGTTACCCTGTCCCTTGAAGCAAGCGCACGGGAAAACGTGTTCTCAAATCCCTCCAGCATGGAGACTTCAAGACGGAGGTTCTTCCAGATATCAAAGTAAGTCCGGCCACCTTCGGAAAGTCTCTCCCGAAGTGATGCTTCTGCAAGGGCAACCTCCTGAAGGCTTTCCTCCAGCGCCCTTATCCTTTCGGAAGACCTGTTTTCTTCCTCCCGTACCAGTGAAACCATCCTCCTTGCGGTTTCATGCCGCCCTGCTGCAACTTCTGCCCGGGACCTTTTCTCTTCAAGATCCTTGACCAATTCAACTTCACTGGCAGTTTCATCACTTACAGGGCCTTCTCCAGAGAGGGTTTCCAGCCTTGTCCTTTTCTCCAGATACATCCTGCCGCACCTGGAGAGTTCCGAAAGAAGCTCTTTTCTTCTCTCCTCATAACGGGAAACGTCCCTTTCGGCCTCGGCTTTTGCGGACTCCAGGGCCCGGATATCCTCCTCGAGGCCCCTTCTTTTGTCGAAGAAGAGCCGGGACCTTTCAGAGGCAAGCCGTTCCTCCTCCTCAAGAAGGGCGATCTCCTTCTCGAGCTCAGAACGTTCCGAACGGATCGATCCAGCAGCAGCCTCTTTTTCCGAAAGGCGCCTTTTAAGCTCTATAGCGCCCTGGTCCCTTGACGACTTACCCCCGCTTATGGTCCCTCCGGGCTGAAAGACATCTCCCTCAAGAGTTACGGCGGGGCCCCTGAAACCACCCCGGGAAAGATCCCTTGCCACGTCAAAGGACTCAACGATCAGAAGATCCCCAAGCACGTGGAGAACGCACTCCTCCCATTCCTTCTCCATACCGACAAGGTCTGCGGCCCAGCCGACGACACCCGGCCGGTCGACAGGGACGCCCCGTGAAGGGGTTCTTCTCCTGGCGCTTTCCAGGGGCAGGAAAGTGGCTCTTCCTGCGGATCTCGCTTTCAGGTGGGCGATACAGCGCCCGGCTTCATCAATGTCCCGGACCAGGAGCAGGAACTGCCTTGCGCCCAGGAATGACTCGATGGCTGTCGTCAGCCTTTCGGGACAGGTTATCACCTCGGCAAGGGGTCTGGGAGAGGCGTCTATGCGCCCAAGCCTGACCGCTGACATCAGATGCTGCACTGAGGGCGGATATACTTTTGAAAAGGCGGAATCCCTTAACGTGTCTATCTCCCCGTCCAGCATGGACAGTTCCCTTGTCATCTTCTGAAAATCTGCCGCCGCTTTCTGGCAGGAGGCATAAAGGTCCCGCTGCCTGCTTGCGGCTTTTTCTTCCTCCGCCCTTGCCTCCGCAACGGCGTCATTCAGCCCGGCGATCCTTTCCTCAGATCCCTTCACTGACAGGGCGGCCCTGGATGCCTCTCCCGATATCTCTATCAGGGACCTCCCGAGGCTCCTCGATCTGGATATCGTTTCCCCGAGCGCAGTTTCGCATGCGGCCTTTTCTTCCCTGACCGCCCTTATCATGTCTGCATTCTTCTCGACAGTGCTCTGGTAACGATCCCAATCCTTCATTGCGGCCCTGAAGACCTCCGAAGCAGATCCCTCTTCCTCGGAAGCCTTTCTGGCCTGTTCCTCAAGACCTTCAAGCTTAAGCACGGTCCCGGCAAGGCGTTCTCTCTCCCCGGCAAGGTCCCCGGCAAGGGAGTATCTCCTTTCGATGGTTCCCCTGAGAGATGAAGAGAGAGAGAAGAGTCCTTTTCTGGCCTCCCCGATGCGTCTCTCAAGGTCCGACACCGCCGAAACCTTTCCCCCCCTGCTCCCGGAAAGGTCATTGATACGAACCTCCATCCTTGAACGGGCCTTTGCCCACCCCGAAGACCAGAACGACGAAGCCCTTTTCTGAAATTCCAGGGCCTCTATCTCCGCTCGGATAGCCTCCAGGAGTTTTTCCGAACGCGCCCTCCTTGCCCAGTAAAGGAGGCACCGCTCACGCTCCAGAAGATCCATCAGGGATTTTGCCTCCCTGGCCCTGACAACCATTTCCGCTATTGAATCCTTCCTTATCTGCAGTTCTGATCTCAGGGTCATGATCCTCTGCATTTCCGAAGAGGCGGTATCGAGGCGCTGGTCAGCTTCCTCCCTCTGTTTGCGGTAGAGGTCTATACCAAAGATCGATTCGAGATGCATTCTCCTGTGAAGGGGTTTCTGCTGTATCATCTCGGAGACCTCGCCCTGGCTTATGAATGCAAAGCGGTCTCCCTCGAGGTGCCACTCCCTTTTGACATTCTCCAGGTCCAGAAGCCTTATCCTGGAACCGTCATGGATCGTTGTACTTCCTTCTTCCTGGGAGTATCGCCTTCTGAGCGTGCAGACACGATCCCCGTTCCTCAGGTTCACCGTCACTTCCGAGACCGAAGCCGGGGGAAGGCTGATGCTGCCCTGGAAAAGAAGGTCACCCTGCCTGACTATCCTCAGCCGGCCGGGGTTGCCGTCACCCAGAACCCATCTGAGAGCATCCAGTATATTGCTCTTGCCGCTTCCGTTGGGTCCCACAACGGCCGTGAAATTACCCGAAAGGGCGATCTCGTGGCTGCCTCCGAAGCTCTTGAATCCCTTAAGACCTATCCGTCCTATGTACAAAGTCCCCAGTTCCCCTTTTCTCCAGAAGGGCTATCCGGCGCTCCACCTGTTCGAGCGTTCCCTGGGCTTCCAGTTTGTACTTGTCCCAGGGGTAATCCGGCAACTGCCTGAGGAAGATCCTGATCCCGAACTCCTCTTCCCACAGGGGCAGAAAACTCTCACCCACGAAGGAAGCCACCACTGGATGCATTTCGATCAGCAAAGCCTCGGGATGCCCTGAATGTACGATCTTTCGGACAAAACGTTTAATGGACATCCCGATCGTATCCTCCTTGAGCACCACTCCGGTCCCCCCGCAGAAGGGGCACCCTCTCGTGAAGGATGCGCGGATGTCCGATCGTGACCTCTTGCGGGTAAGCTCAACGAGGCCGAGGTGAGTAACACCAAATACCCTGGCCTTTGACCTGTCATCCCTGAAGAGATTCCTGAGAGTGTCAAGCAGTTGCCTCTGGTCTTCCTCCTCTTCCATGTCGATGAAATCTATCACAACGATCCCGCCAAGAGATCTCAGGCGCAACTGCCTTGCTATCTCCCTGGCCGATTCAAGATTAGTCCTCAGAATGGTGTTCCTGGGGTCGCCTTCCCCCGTGTATTTGCCCGTATTCACATCGATCACCGTCAGGGCTTCTGTCTGGTCGATCACCAGGTAGGCCCCTGAATCGAGCCATACCTTCCTGTTGAGAGCCGTCTCAAGGTCCCGTTCTATCCCGTAGAACTCGAACAAGGGGGAATTACCCTTATGAAGGGTGACTTCAGGGGTCACCCCGTTGGGGGGAAAACTCTCAAGAAAAGAGAGCGCATTCTCGTACTCCTCCTCGCTGTCCACGATTATCTCGTCGACCGCCCCGTAGGGTTCATCCCTCAGTATCCGGCCCACCAGGCCAAGATCCTGGTAGACTAGGCAGGGCGCGGACTGCCCGCTCGCGACTTTCAGGATCCCTTCCCATATGGCAAGAAGGTTTTCAAGATCCTCCTCAAGGGCATCCGGGTCCACCCCTTCGGCGGCCGTCCTGACGATTATCCCTCCATCCTTCGGCCTGATCGAACGGGCGATAGCGCGCAGCCGTTCCCTCTGCTCCTCGGAGATCCTCCTGGAGACCCCGGCTTCCTTCCCTCCAGGAACAAGCACAAGATACTTCCCTGGGAGGGATATCCTGGTGGTGACCCTGGCCCCTTTCCCTTTTCTTGCCGTCTTTGTGACCTGCACAAGGAGTTCGGTGTTCTGCCTGACCTCTATCCCCCTGGCATCCTCAAGATATAAAAAGGCGTTCCGACCCTCGCCCAGATTCAGGAAGGCCGCGTTCATCCCCGGGATAACGCTGTCCACCCTGGCCTTGTATATCTCCCCGCTTCGCTGACGATCCCACATTCGCTCCACGAAGATCTCGTTCAGACGGCCGCCTTCCACGATCGCGACCCTTATCTCCTCCGGGTCTATCACGTTGGCGAAGATCTTCCTGTCAGAAGTCATCACATCTCACCTCAACAACAGGGCAGGGGCTGGATGCTCTCCCCGGACCAGCCTCCTACCGCAAGTCTTGCAACCAGGACATCGCTCCAGGAACCTATGATACCTTCGGCTGCGAACCTTTTGATCATGGTGCCGGCCCCGACCTGCCCCGGCGATGAAACAGCCGCGTCAAGCCAGTTCCTTCTGACATCGAGCGCCAGCGTCTGCTCCACGGGCTTCCAGCCCTCTGAAACCAGTTTGCCAAGACGCTCAATGGCAGATCCCTCCCGGAATATGATCCTGTAAAGGGCAGCTTCGCACTCCCCGCTCAGTTTGGGCCTTCCATCGACCATCCCTGACCGGAGGATGCGGATACCTTCCGGAAGGGTCCCGTCAACAGATCTTTCGATGTCCCGATCCCACCGGTCCACCCAGACCTCCAGGGGTTCGCCCATTGCGGGAACACCCACTGGCAGGGCGGGTCCCAGGCTGATCCTAGGGTGGGGGCTCAGCCCCGAAGACAACTCTATCCTTAAGCCTGCCCTTCTGAAGGCACGACAAAAGAGGGTCGGCATCTCGACGTGGGGCACGAAACAGATACGCCCCCTTTTTGAGAAAATCATCCTGACCCTAGGCATCTCTTCTCTCCAGTGCCGGGCAGGCGGCCTGCCAGCCGCATTGCCTGCAGTTTCCGTCCCTGCAGTCGGGAGTCAGCTCCCCCGAAAGGGCCCTCTCCTTCTCTGACCACAAGAACGAACGGGAAACGCCCGCATCTATTATCTCCCAGGGTAGGACCTCTTCTGCACCCCTAGGCCTGACCGAATACTCCAGGGGATCTATGCCGGAATCCTCGAAAGCCTCCATCCATATCGCGTGGCTGAAACACTCGCTCCATCCGTCAAACCTGGCACCCTTCCGCCATGCCCTTTCTATGGCTTCGGCAATGCGGCTGTCCCCCCTTGCTATGACACCTTCCAGGAATGTCTGGGATGGCTCGTGGTAATTCAGCGATATCCCCGCCCTCTTCGCCATCTTCTTGAGATAGCCGCCCTTTTCGGCCAGTTCCTCCATGGATGCCTGGGGCTCCCATTGGAAAGGTGTGTGAGGTTTGGGAACGAACCCTGCAACCGAAACGCTTATCCTGGGCCTCTTGCCGAACTTTTTCCCGATAGTGCGTGCAGAAACGGACAGGTCGATGATAGCCTCGATATCCTCCGCCTTTTCCGTCGGAAGACCCATCATAAAATACAGTTTTACCTTCTCCCATCCCCGCGAGAAAACTTCGTGGAAGGTGCGGTCGATATCATCACCGGAAATGCCTTTGTTGATAACATCCCGGAGTCTCTGGGTGCCTGCCTCGGGAGCAAAGGTCAGCCCCCCCCTGCCAAAACTTTCAAGCCTGTCGGCAAGCTCAACCGAAAAACCGTCCATTCGGAGGCTCGGAAGTGAGAGCCTGATGTCCTTCCCTGATAATTCAGGCCAAAGCAGGTCGACAACTTTTTCGATCCCGCTGTAGTCGCACGAGGCAAGGGAGACGAGACCGACTTCGTCATAACCGGTACTCTCCAACAGGTCCTTCGCAATGGCGGCGACTTTTTCCGGCGACCTTTCCCTCACAGGCCTGGACACCATCCCCGCCTGGCAGAAACGGCAACCCCTGGTGCAGCCCCTGAACACCTCAACACCCACCCGGTCGTGGATGATCTCACAGGATGGAACTATCATGCCCGAGGGACAGAACCCCCCGTCCAGGTCCATAAGGACCCTCCTCCTGACCCGCCCCTTCCCATGAAGCAGGGGGACGTAAAAACCTTCCATCGATGAAAGTATCTCCAGCACTTCCCCGCGATCCCGTGCAGGGTCATCCTTCAATACGGCAAGCAGTTCAGGAAGAAGAAGCTCACCATCACCTGCACAGAAGGCGTCAAAGAAAGGGGACAGAGGTTCCGGAGCCAACGCCCCCGGACCACCCGCTACAACAATGGGATCTTCTCCTCCCCGCTCGGACGCCCTTATCGGAATTCCACCCATATCGAGCATTGTAAGGATGTTCGTTGAAGTCAGCTCGTACTGAAGGGTAAAACCGACTAAATCAAAGGTGTTGAGGGACCTGCCCGATTCGAGGGAGGAAAGGGGCATCCCCCTCTCTCTCATGAAGGCTTCGGCATCGGGCCAGGGGCAGTAAGACCTCTCCACCCTGACCCCCGGAAGGCCGGAGGCAAGGTTGTAAAGTATCTGAAAACCGAGGTAGCTCATCCCCACCTCGTAAACATCGGGAAATGCAAGGCAAAGAGAGACTTTTTCCTCGCCATCGACAGAGCCCCCGCAGGCTCCCCACTCTCCTCCCGCATACCTTGAAGGCCTCTTCACGGAGGACAGCAGCTGCCAGGCTTGATCCTCCATTTCCTCAAAAAGGAAGGGCATCGGGGCAGTCCTCCATCCCTGGTTCACTCATATTGTCTTTTGGACCAGACATGTACGCTCTGGACCAGCCCGAGGGCTGCCCCGAGGGATACCAGCGAACTCCCCCCGTAGCTTACAAAAGGGAGAGCCAGGCCGGTAACGGGAGCTATGCCCACTGCCATGGCAATGTTCACAAAGGCCTGGAACCATATCCAGGCTGAGATCGAGGTGACCAGGATCTTCCCTCTTTCATCACCGGTCCTTGCCGCCGTCCTTATCATCCTCCAAAGCAGAACGGCAAAAAGGAGAAGGACCAGCGATGCTCCCACAAAACCGAACTCCTCGGAAAAAACGCTGAAAATGAAGTCTGTATGGGCCTCTGGAAGAAAGTGCAGTTTTGTCTGGGATCCTGCCAGGAAACCTTTGCCGAGGATCCCGCCGGAGCCGACTGTTATCCTCGACTGGATAACGTTGTAACCTGCCCCCAAAGGATCAATGTAAGGGTCGAAGAAGACCATGATCCTCAACTTCTGGTATTCCTTGAGTATAGACCAGCCCAGGGGAAGGGAAAGCAGAAAGATCCCCGCCAGCAAAAAGACATATCTTCCTGGAGTACCGGCCACGATCAGGGCAATAAAGATCATGAAAGCGTAAACCAGCACGCCTCCAAGGTCGGGCTGAAGAAGCACAAGGATCGCTGCCAGCGAGGAGACCATGGCAACACCCAGTATGTTGACAATGCTTTTCGGGGGGTAGCGGCACAGGAAAACTGCCAGAACAAGGGACAGGGCGACCTTGGTAGGCTCGGACGGCTGGAACCTGAACGCACCGAAGTCAAACCAGCTGGTGGCGCCTTTGGCCGTATAACCGAAGACGAGCAGGATCAGAAGCGTCAAAAGGGCAGCCCCGTAGAGCCAGTAGGCATATTTGAGCATCCTTTCGAAGCCGGCGGTAAATGTCAGCAGAAAGGCCACTGAACCCATAAGTCCCCAGACGACCTGCCTTACGGCAAGGCTCATGGCCAGTTCCCCTCTTCCTGCAAGGGCGCTGAATACGGAAATAACACCTATGGCAAAAAGGGCAAAGGCACTTCCCAGAAGGATCCTGTCTACCTCTTTGAGTCTTGCAAGGTCTTCCCTGAGGGGGCCCGGGTTAGTCATTTAACCCCTTCCCTGCCACGTCCCCTTTTCACTTCAAGGACCGGGATGCTTGCCACCAGCGCGACAGATTTGCCGTCACGCTCCAGGTCCATCTCGATACCATCCTCAGAAATAACCATGTAATTGCTGATCACGTGAATGATATCCTTTCGGATCATTTCCATTGTCCCGGGCGAAATGTCAGCCCTGTCATGTATAAGGACAAGCTGCAATCTCTCCTTGGCTGACTTCCTGGGACTTTCCCTGCGAAAGAACCGGTCCAGGAAACCCATATCAATACCTCCCTCCCCGGCGGCCGAAGATCTTTTTCAGGCTGACAAGAAATCCTCTTTCATCCAGATCGTCGATATCCTGGAGGGGAATATCCTTACCAAGAATACGCCCGGCGATCTTTTCGAAGGCTTTTGCGGCTGGAGTAAGATTGGCCATCGCCAGGGGTTCACCCTTGTTGGTGGATACAACGACGCTGTCATCCTCGGGAACGATCCCGATAAGGCCAATGGCAAGTATCTCCATTACATCGGATACGCCGAGCATCTTCCCGCTCCGGACCATAGCGGGCCTTACCCTGTTGACGATCAGGTTGATCGATCTTTTCCCGAAGGATTCAAGAAGGCCAATTATCCTGTCGGCATCCCTCACGGAGGACACCTCCGGCGTCGCGACGACCAGGGCCTCATCCGCCCCGACAGCAGCGTTCTGGAAACCTGACTCTATCCCGGCAGGACTGTCGATGAACACGAAGTCGAACTCTCCCCTTAACGACTCGCAGAGGTCCATCATCTGCTCCTTCGAAACGGCATCCTTGGTCCTTGTCTGGGCAGCGGGAAGAAGGTAGAGATTCTCGACTCTCTTGTCCCTGACCAGGGCCTGGGGGAGTTTGCACGATCCTTCAATAACATCGACCATGTTGAAGACGATCCTGTTCTCGAGTCCCATGACCACGTCCAGGTTACGGAGACCTATATCGGCATCTATGGCGACTACCTTGAAACCCTCCATTGCCATTCTGGCTGAAAGGTTCGCAGTGACCGTGGTCTTGCCCACTCCCCCTTTCCCAGAGGTAACAACGATTATCCTGGTGTCCATAAGTGATTCCTCCGTTTCGGCAGATGCGCCGGCTTTTTTCCTATCGATCATGGGACTATCTCCCTTACAACGATGGAACCTCCGATGAACCTCATGCTGACGGTCCTGCCCCACCATGGGCAATTTTCATCCATGTAGCTGATCCTTTCTCCGATCCTTACCTGGCTTGCCTCGAACTGCCCACTGACGATAAAGGACTCTTCGGGCCGGGTCAGCCCCGCGTGTGCGAGTCCCCTGAGCCTGCCCATCACGAAAACGGAACCGCCCGCAAATACTTCGGCTCCTTCGTTCACGTTCCCAAGGACGATAATGTCACCGTTGTGGTCAATTTTCCTTCCCGACCTGAGAGACTCGTCGATCACCAGGCTTTCTGTCACTGGCGGGACGGCCGGTTTACCACCCGTGCCATCCTCAGAACCCGATACCGACATGCCCGCCTTTTTCATCCAGGAGACAACTTCGGGATCTCCGGAAGACCAGGAGACAACGTTAGCTCCTGCCGGGGTGATCATGCCGTCGACAATGGCAATAATATCATCTCTCGACCAGCCGCTGCCCATCAGGTCGACAATGACACCTGCCCCTCTGAGTATCGGTGAGGCCTTCTCGAGAAAAACCTTTGCCTCGGAGGCGATGTCCTTTCCCTTAAGCCTGGATGGGGTTATCAGCCGCAGGTGCCCGCCTTCGCCTCTTAGTTCGATATCATCCTTTTCCCTGTTCACGGCCATCCCTATTCTGCCCCCCCTTCCTGGTCAAACCTGCAAAGATAACCCAAAAGCTCCCCTACTACCGGCCCTGCGGCCGAACTTCCATGAAGACCGGCTTCTATGATCGCTACTGCGACATACCTTGGTTTTTCGACCGGGGCATATCCAACGAACCAGGCATGGTCATCGCCATGGGGGTTCTCCGCCGTGCCGGTCTTGCCGGCAACGGATACGCCGTACTGTCCTGCCCTACGGCCCGTTCCACGAAGGACCACCTCTTCGTTGCCCTGTTTGACTATCTCCAGGGGCCCCTCCGGAAGCTGGAGCGATACGTAGGCCTTGGCCCCCTTGATGAGCCTGGGAGTGACCAGCTTGCCGCCGTTGGCAATGGCAGCGTAGATCCTGGCAAGCTGTATCGGGGTCACCAGAAGGAAACCCTGTCCGATGGAGTAGTTGGCAGTGTCGCCAGGGTACCACCTGTCCTTGAACCTTTCCTGTTTCCAGGCCGCTCCCGCAATATTACCCCTGGCCTCTCCCGGAAGGTCAATACCTGTCGGCTCTCCTATCCCGAACAGGGAACCCCACTTGACCAGGTTGTCTATCCCGACCCTGAGGCCCGTCTGGTAAAAAAACACATCACAGGAATCACGTATGGCCGAGACAACGTTCATGGAGCCATGGCCCCCGTCCCTCTTCCAGCACCTGAAAAACCTGTTCCCGACCCTCATCCCTCCAGTGCATACAAAAGTGGTCCTCCGGTTGATCACCCCTTCAGCAAGCGCAGCAAAAGCCGGTACCACCTTGTAGGTGGAGGCGGGAGGGTATGTCCCGGCGATCACCCTGTTCATCATGGGCTTTACGGGATCACTGGTCAGTTCATTCCACTCCCTGGCCGATATTCCCCAGGCAAGAGGGTTGGCATCATAGCCCGGTGAAGAGAAAAGGATCTTGACGTTGCCGTTGGACACATCCATGGCAAAAACGGCCCCTACCCTCCCGGCCATCAGTTCGGAGGCCAACCTCTGGGCTCCGAGGTCCAGAGCCAGCTGGATATCCTCCCCCTGCCGGGGTTCAAGAAAACCCACACGTCTCACCTTTCTCCCACGGGCGTCCACTTCTATGGCTTCCTCCCCTGGACTTCCCCTCAGGGTGCTTTCGTAGTACTCCTCTACCCCGCTCTTGCCCACAAAATCCCCGCCCCTGTAATCTCCCCCGGAGTATCTCTCCAGCTCCCCTTTTGTGATCTCACCAACGTACCCTAGAGCATGGACGGCAAGAGGCCCGGCAGGATAAACCCTTTTCCATACAGGGACCGGGAAGAGCTGTCCCGGAAAATCAGGCTCACTGACCAGAGAAGAAAGCTGAGCCAGGGTAAGGTTCGGAAGAAGGGTCACTGCCCTGTAGGGAACGGTGAACTCTTTCCTTATCCTCGCAAGCATCTGTGACTCGTTGATGGGAATGCCTTTTCTGTTCAGGAAAGCCTGTATCTCCATGGCTGTATCGCGATCCTGCAGATCGAGAGGGTAGACCATCAGGTCAAAGGTCTGCACGTTAGTGGCAAGGACGGTCCCGTTGGCATCCAGGATCCTCCCTCTTGCCGGGGGCATCCTGACCAGTCTCAGCCTGTTCCTGACAGCAAGGTTGACATAAAGGTCCGACTGCATGATCTGGAGCCAGTAGAGCGCCCCGAGGAGAACGACCAGGGATGCCATCATGAACCCTCGCCACAGGTTCAAACGGGTGATATAGGAGGTCCTAACGCTTGACATCGGTCTCTTCAGCCCCTGAAGATACTGCCAGTGCAGCTAGAACAAGAAAGGGTATCGAGGAAAGCAGCTGGACCACAAATACCCCGGCAAGAACTTCCCTTGAGCTCCCCCAGGTGAGGAATCTCACCAGGCCCGTTATCACCTGGGAAGAGAGGGCAAGCAGCAAAAAAAGGGTGGGATTCCTTCCCGATCCGGGAATATGGTTCCATACGACCATGCAAACTGCCGCAAAAAGAGAATAGAGGGACGCCGTAAGACCGGGGAGGGTCGTCCACCGGAGATCCCAGAGCAACCCCCCTGCAAAAGCCGCCCATACTATTGACGGTACATCCCCCGAGTTTCTGGTCATCCTGAAAATGATATAGAGCAGGAAAATATCGGGGGCCAGGAATCTGCCCGAGAGGAGGACCTGCAGGATATCCTGCAAAAACCATACCGCCGCCAGGGAAGCCATGTCAGCGCTGACCACCCTCGGAAAGGATGTAAAGAGAGTACATCACTGAAAGGTCCGCACCCGGTTTTACATGATAGACAATAAATCCGCCCTCGGGTTCAGGTTCCCTGCCGGATATCTCCCCGACTGGAATTCCCGGGGGCAGGACGTCGCTTACCATTGCCGTGCTGATACGCATCCCCTGCCTTATCTCTTTTTCCCCGGAAATATACAGGAGGTTTATGCCTCCTTCTCCATCCCCGGCCATAACACCGAGATCCCTCGTGTCATCTATGACGACCGGAACGAAGAGCGTAGTAGAGGTCAGCAGTTCCACCCACGAGTGACTGTCATGGACACGGGAAACCCTTCCTGCCAGGAATCCATCCTGCAGTGCGGGCATCCCTTCCCTTATCCCTTCGGAAGAACCCTTGTCTATCCTGACCTCTGACCACCATCCATCTGGAGGTCTGACATCTATCCGGACAGGGATAAGATCTGAAGCGACCGGGACCCTGAGGTCGGGCCTTTCCTGTATAGCCGACCTGAGCCTGGTATTCTCGAGCTCGAGCTGCCGGACCTTTTCCTTCATCTCTCTCATGCCGCCGAACCATAAAAACCCCTCAGATGCAAGGTGCCTGGCCCATACTGCGGGGCGCTCCGGAAAGTCAAGCACAACAGCGGTGAACTCGACAGCCTTCGAGGTTACAGGCGATCCCGGGGAGACCGCAAGAAAGAGCAGTCCTATTGTCGTTGCAGCCAGACCGTGCAACCATGCCGAGGCTACCCTTTTAAGCAACTGGACACTCCTGACTCCGGATAACCGGTTTCGTGGACTGTTTCAGGTAACGCGGTCGTTCAGCGGACCCCATGCCCGACGGAAACAAGCACTTTTTTCATTGCATCGAACTGGTCCAGCAACTTGCCTATTCCGTCGGCGACCGAGAAAAGAGGCCTTTCGGCGGCCAGCACTGGAACATTGAGATCCTGCGAAAGCCTTTTGTCAAACCCTTCAAGGAGTGCCGTTCCCCCTGTCAGGACAAGGCCCTGGTCAGCTATATCCCTTGCCAGTTCTGGCGGGGTCCGTTCCATTGTCTCCCTGACCATCTCAACGATCCTGGTCAGAACAGGGTTAAGCGCCTCCCTTACCTCCGTGCTTGATATCCTTATCCCTCTCGGAAGACCATCCTTGAGGTTGCGCCCTCGCACTTCGAATTCCCTCTCGGACTGCATCGGGACGGCTGAACCTATCGTGTTCTTTACCTCCTCCGCCGTGGCACTGCCGATGGATAAAGTGTAGTTCTGCCTCATCATGTTGATTATGGCATTGTCCATCTCGTCCCCGGCAACCCTGAGCGAGTTGCTTACCACAACACCGCTCAGCGAGAGGACCGCAACCTCGCTGGTCCCTCCCCCGACGTCAACTATCATGTTCCCGCGGGGTTCCTCGATGGGGAGTCCGACCCCGAGCGCAGCAGCTACGGGTTCCTCAACCACGTAGGCCTCCCTGGCGCCGCCGTCAAGGGTGGCATCGATAAAGGCCTTTCTCTCTACTTCTGTGATCTCCACCGGGGCACACACTATCACCCTGGGATGACCAAGGGGGCGAATACCGTTGTTGGCCTTTCCGAGAAAGTGCCTTATCAGCTCACCCGTCATATCAAAATCCGCTATCACCCCGTTCTGAAGCGGCCGCACCGTCTCAACGCCGATAGGGGTCTTGCCGGCCATGGCCTTTGCTTCAGCACCATAGGCAATGATCTCTTTCGAGCTGCGCCTGTTCGCCCTTCGGAAGGCGATCATGGAAGGTTCGTTTATTGCAACGCCCTTTCCTTTCACATATACCACTATGTTTGCCGTTCCCAGGTCGATGCCAATATCCTTGCCGAAAAGTCCGGAGATCGAACCCAACACCTGCACCTCACCAACTTTCAGAAGATCGCTCACCGGCCGGAGGCATCGTACCTGACCTCTTCAAAACCGCCCCCTGCGGCGACAAAATGTCCAAGGAAATCTATACCCAGGGCTTCAAGCTTCCTCTCCACATGAGCAGTAAGAAGCCTGTCCTCCACACTGGCCCTCAAACTGCCATCAGGATGATTATGAAGCAAAAGCACTCCGCTTGCATCAAGCCGGACCGCCCTCTTGAGCAGGAATTTCATATCGAGGACAGCCCCGTCCAGCCCGCCCCAGGAAATGCGTGAATCTTCCAGTACCTTTCCCTTGCTGTCTGTGAAGACCGCGACAATGAACTCCCTGGTCTCACGGGCCAGTTTCGCGCTCCAACGGGCGAGGCAGGACCTGGGTGTCTCGGCGCCCCCGCTCTCCTCAGAGGCCTTCTCTTCGGAATAGAGCCTTCTGGCCAGTTCCAGCGCTGCAACCAGCGTTGCGGCCTTGGCCTTCCCTAGCCCCCCTACTTCCAGGAATTCCCTGAAGGAAGCCCGTACCAGCCCCGGCAGCCCACCGAATTCCCTTATCAGCTCCGATGAAACCTCCAGAACATTTTTCCCCCTGTTCCCGGTCCTGAGCAGGATGGCCACTATCTCGGAAAGGGAAAGAGCCTCGGGACCCATCCGTTCAAGTCTTTCCCTGGGCATTTCCGCCGCCGGGGCAAGAGCAATCTTCATCTCGACCTGCCCGGCCAGAACGGGTTTCTTCTCTTCTCTTCCCCTATTGTCGTTTCTGGCCCATGCCCGGGAAGAACCCTTATTGTATCTGGAAGAGCGGAAAGTTTTTCAAGAGAGGCCAAAAGGATTGCCTCATCTCCCCCGGGGAGGTCTGTACGCCCGACGCTCCCCGCAAAAAGGGTGTCTCCGGAGAGGAGGACGGGGTCAAACCCGGCCTCTTTCACGAGAAAACATGAACTGCCTCTCGTATGTCCCGGGGTGTGTATCACTTTCACAGAAAGGTTACCCGCCGTGATGATATCCCCGTCCCGGAACTGTCCCTCGGGAGGCTGAAGATCCAGCTTTTCACCAACGAAGATCGACAGGTTCGCTTCCGGATGGGAAAGCATGAGAGCATCGTCCTCATGGACAAGCACACCCCTGGCGGCTTTGTGCCTTATTTCTGAAAGCCCCCCGATATGGTCGGCATGACCGTGGGTCAGCAGAACGTACTCCAGGCCGACCCCTTTCCTCTCCATCTCCAGAATAACCTCCCGGGGATCACCCCCGGGGTCGACAAAGAACCCCCTGCCTTCATCGTCGAGGACCAGGTACCCGTTCGTCCACAATGCTCCCAGGGCAAACCTTTGAAGAAACATCAGCAACCCCCCGCAGTATCGATGATAAGTGTGACCGGGCCATCGTTGCAGAGTTCCACCTGCATGAAGGCCTGGAATACCCCGCTTTCAACATGAACACCCAGTGATGAGGAAACCTGGATGAACCTTTCGTATATTCTTTCAGCTTTTTCCGGTTCGCAAGCCCCAATAAAAGATGGGCGTCTGCCCTTTCGACAGTCTCCGTAGAGGGTGAACTGGGAAACTACAAGCATTGCCCCCCCTTCATCCTTGAGGGAGCGGTTCATCCTCCCCTCGCCGTCCTCGAAGATCCTCAGGTTCAAGATCTTCTCCGCCATCCAGGATATCTCCTTTTCCCCGTCATCAGGCCCGACCCCAAGAAAGACACAGAGTCCGCCTTCGATCTGCCCCGTAACCCTGCCGTCCACCTGGACCCTGGCACGGTTGACTCTCTGAACTACCGCCCGCATAGGTTATTGCTCACCCCCTGAGAACTTCCATAACACCTTTGATGGAATTCAGTTTGGCAATGATCCTGTAGAGGTGCTCCAGGTCCCTGACCTGAAGATCTATGGTCATCCTTCCCCTGTTCGAACCGGCTACGAAGGCCCTTACCTGGGTTATAGATCCGTCGAGGCTTGTGATTGCCTGGGCGACTTCGGCGAAAAGACCAGGCCTGTCGGCACCTTCAAGTTTAAGCCTCGCGGCGTAACGGGATGAACGAAGTACCCCCCATTGGACCTCGACCTTGCGATCCTGGGGATTTTCTGCGACATTTGGGCAGTCGCTGCGATGAATGGTTATACCCCTTGTCTTGGTGACGTAACCCACAATCCCGTCGCCCGGAACTGGTTTACAGCAGTTGGCCAGGGAGACCATGACACCGCTGCTGCCCTCAACCACGATCTCCGTATCGAGTTCCCGTTTCGGGATGCGGACATCTTCCCCGGGTTCCTCCAGGTCCGCCGGTGAATGGGCCTGTGAACTTTCCAGGTCCATATATCTTGAACCGACCGCCGAAACGCCCTGGCCGCCCCCGCCTATTGCCGAGAAGAGTTCGTCAGCCTGACCGTAACCCAGGTCGCTCGCTATTTTTTTCAGAACGGACCCTGAAAGATGGACTTCATCCCCCCTGGCGGCATCCCGCCTCTGGATCTCGCGTATCAGCAGTTCCCTTCCCCTGGAGATCTTCTCTTCCCTGTCCGTCCTCTCGGTCTGACGGAGCCATGACCTGATCTTGCTTCTTGCCTTCCCGCTCCTGGCCACTTTCATCCAGTCTCGGGAGGGATGCCCCTGGGGCGATGTCAGGACTTTGATTATATCCCCGTTCTGGACCTCGTAGTCGATGGGGACGATCCTGTTGTTGACCATTGCCCCTACGAATTTGTGCCCCACCTCTGTATGGATGGCATAAGCAAAATCCAACGGGGTGGCGCCCCCTGGAAGGGAAACCACATCACCCTTGGGAGTAAAGACAAACACATCCGTCGAAAGAACGTCGGCCTTGACGTGTTCAAGGAACTCCGCGGCTTCCCCCCCTTCGGACTGGGTCTCCAGCGCCTGCCTGATCCACGCAAGCCTTTCGTCCAGCTTGTCTATCCTGTGTTTCTTTTCCTTATACCTCCAGTGGGCTGCAATACCGTACTCGGCTATCCAGTTCATTTCGCTTGTCCTGATCTGTATCTCCAGTGGTTCGCCGCTGGGGCCCATTACAGCCGTATGAAGTGACTGGTAGAGGTTGCTCTTGGGGTTCGCGATATAGTCGTCGAACTGACCGGGAAGGGGCTTCCAGATGGTGTGGACGATCCCGAGGGCCGCGTAGCACTCCGCGACGTCCTTCACGGTAATGCGCAGGGCAAGCAGGTCGTAAAGTTCTTCCAGGGAGATGTTCTTTCTTCGCATCTTTTCGTAGATGCTGTAGAAGTGCTTGGCCCTTCCGGTTATGAAGGCCGCGAAATGCTCCTCGGCAAACCGCTGCTGGAGGACCTCTATCGCCTTTTTGATGATATCCTCCCTCTCGGGGAGTTTTTTCTTGACCCTTCTTCTGATGTCAAAAAAAGCTTCCGGGTCGATCACCTTGAATGCGAGATCCTCGAGATCCCTTTTTATCTGGTAGATGCCAAGCCTGTGGGCCAGCGGGGCATAGATCTCGAGTGTCTCCCTGGCGATCCTCAGCTGTTTCTCCCTGCGAAGGGCCTGGATCGTTCTCATGTTATGCAGGCGATCAGCCAGCTTGATGAGAACTACCCTTATATCCTTTGCCATCACCAGGAACATCTTTCTCAGGTTCTCAGCCTGGTAGTCCTCGAAACTCTTGAAGGGCAGCTTCCCGAGTTTGGTAACCCCGTCAACAAGCAGCGTCACAGGTTCTCCAAATCTTTCCTTCAGGGTGTCGGCACTTGTCTCGGTGTCCTCGAGAACGTCATGAAGGAGGGCGGCATTCAGGGTATCTGCGTCAAGTTCCATGTCGGCCAGGACAGAAGCCACACCGATGGTGTGTATGATGTAGGGATCCCCTGTCAGCCTTGTCTGCCGGCCATGGGCTTCCGATGCGAATACCACCGCATCCCCGCAGCGGATAAGGTCCTCCCTGCTCAGGTAACGCGAAGCCTTTCCCCAGAACTCATGCCAGGCCATCTTTACCGACATGACCCTAGAATCCTCGGGGAAACGTCCGACAAAGCTGTCCCTGAGCAGGCGAAGGGCCTTCGTCTCCCCGGGGTCAGTCTTTGAAGAACTTTTTATTCCTACAACTTCGCTGATAATCCTGCTCTCTTCGTTCAAAGGCAGTTTCCTTCCCGTTCGGGATCATCCCCGACAGCAACTGATTCAATGATAAAGTCTATCCTGCTCCTGCCCTGCCAGTTGTTTATCCTGGCACGGTAAGTCCAGCCGGGGGAGTTGCGGATACAATCCGACAGGGGATACCCTCCGAATGCAAGGAATTCATTCCCACGGCAACTTACCCTGATATGCTTTCCGTCCCTTCCCAGGGGGGATAGCTCAATACCCCCTCCTCCATGGGCAAAGAAAAGCGGGAAGGGGTTGCCCGCCCCAAAGGGACCCAGGGATGACATGGATCCCACTTCCTCGATGTTCAGCAGTTCGGGCGGATGTTCTATCGCCTGGATTATGCCCGGCTCAGGCCTCGTAGAAAGAAGTATATCCTCAATGAGGGCCCGAACTTTGCCCCAGCTTTCTTTTGAAACGGAAAATCCCGCCGCAAAACGGTGACCGCCCCAGGAGATCAGGTGGGGGGAGATCTTTTCCAGTATCCCCATAGCATCAGCTCCCTGGGGAACCCTCAAAGTCCCCCTGACATGGTCTCCTGAAAGGGATGCCAGCGCGACAGGATGCCCTGTATCGGAGCATAACCTGCTGGCCACTCCGCTCAGAACACCTACCGGCCAGGAGAAGTCGCTCAGCACCAGGGAAACTCCATCGCGGACCTTGGGGAGGGTCTCTTCCAGTATCTCGCCGGATAATGACTGTCTCTTCCGGTTCAGCCTGACCAGTTCCATCACGTTGCGGTCCAGGTTTTCACCCCCAAGGAGCACGTTCACCGAAATATCCGCAAGCCCAAGCCTTCCTGCGGCATTCAGACAGGGGATGACCTTCATGACCAGGAACTCCTCGTCGGCTCCAGGAGCATCGCCACCGATCGCGGATACAAGGGAACGAAGCCCGGGTCTTACCGAAGACCTTATCTTCTCCAGCCCTTTTTTGACAATGGCCCGGTTCAGCGTTCCAAGGGGTACGTGGTCGGCAAGGGTCGCAAGGGCTGCCAGGTCGGCCCTCTCCTCGAGCCATCCTGCCGGAGCCAATCCCTCCTTACTGGCCCAGGTCCACAGCACCCCGGCTGCGCAGAGAGTTCGGGCCTCGCTGTCCCCTTCCACATGCGGGTTCACCACCACCGCGCCCTCCGGGAGGATCTCCCCGGGAGCATGATGATCGAAGACGATCACCGGTATTCCGAATTCCCTTGCGGCTTGCAGTGCTTTTATGTCCCTTGTGCCGCAGTCGACGGCAACAAGAAGGTCGCATCCGCTCCTGGCAATTGCCTTTACGACATTCTCATGAACGCCGTAACCCTCCCGGTGCCTGTGGGGTATAAAATACCTGACCTCCCTGAACGTGGCAAGGGCCATCTCCATCGCAAGGGCTGTAGCACAGGCTCCATCAGCGTCGTAATCCCCGTATATTACAACCCTTTCGGCTCCCTTAAGACCCTTCCAGAGATCAGCGGCCTTTTTCGAGGGAAGCCCCAGGTCCAGGCTGTCGAGCGAATCGCCGAGGCCCGGGCTTAACGTTGCCCGGGCCTCGGCAGGATCGTCCTCTGAAAAACCTCGCATTCTCAGAAGAAGGGCCGTAAGGGGAGTGCAAGGAACTTTTTCGGCAAAAGCCCTCGCCCGGCCATCAACATTCCAGAGTGCCAGGCGGGAGAGGGGTATCTTCCCTATCACTGGATCTCCTGGTCCCCCACGGGTTCCTCTTCAAGGCTCTCTTGCGATACTTCAGGCTTCTCGACCTGCAAGGGTTTCTCGTTCTGCTGGCCGCCATGCCTTATAGCATCCATAAGAGATGCGCGTTCGTTCTCAAGCTCTTTGATCCTGGATTCCTTTTCCTTTATCTGCCTGGTGTATTTTGACCTGCTCTCCATCATCGCAAAAAGGGAGACCATCCACATAAGCACTCCCCCGGCTGCGAAAAGCATGATCTCCCAAATACCCTGAGGGAGCGAAACCTCCCACATCAGGAACCTGACCAGCACCTCTCCGGTATTCTGAAAAGCGTAGACCGCGGCCAACAGCATTGCCAAGGCAATAGCAAGGGCGTAACTTTTCATCTCCTCACCCCTCTCAGGGATTCTTTCCCATGTACTACGACAAGATTATCCTGTTCTCTGCTCCGTTGGCAATCGTTTTTTGTGTCGTTCATGTGAGCGTGACTTGTCCTCCCTGTCGAGCCTCCTGAGGTAACTGTCCCTTCCGCCGCCTTCCCATAGAGGGTCGAAACGGGCGTGGATCTCTTCGGAGTAGCGGTCAAGGCCAGCGGAAAGATCTGTCAGTATCCTTTCCGACCCGGGGTGGGTCGCCCGCGCGCCGTGGGTTCTGACAACCTCCCTCAGCACATGGGGATGATCGATGATCATGCAGGGGCATAAAAGATTGTCGTCATCGTAGGGCTGCTTCTCCCTGATATCCTGGAAGAAGGGACTTTGAATAACATCCAGAAGAGTCTTCTCCTTTATGTTGTCGACGGAAAAATGGACAAAAACACATGGCTCGACCTGTCCGTTGGAGATGATGTGCAAATACCTCTCCCCACCTGCCATACAGCCGTCCACAAAGGGACCGTCGTTCCAGAAATCTCCCAGGAATATCGGGTATTTCTGCCTCCACTCGGTGACTTTACGGTGAAGGGCCAGTCTCTGCGCTGATGTCGCCATGTACCCAAGATCGGGATCGTTCCCTGTGGGTATGTACTGGAAGAACCAGCCGACCTTGCACCCAAGGTCCATCATATTTTCGATGAACCTGTCTGATGCTATATAGTCTGTACTGTCCCGGGTGCATGTGGCACTGAACCCGAAAAGGACCCCTGCATCATCAAGCCGGCCAAAAGTCTCGATAACCCTGTCGTAGATACCTGGTCCCCTCCTGGCATCGGTCTCTTCCCTGGACCCCTCCACGGAGACCATGGGGGCAACATTGCCGAGTTTTACAAGGCGTTCAGTCATCCTGTCGTCGATCAGGGTGCCGTTGGTGTAAACCTGGAAGAAACAATCATCGTGTTTTTCCCACAAGTCCAGAATATCGGGCCTGACAAAACACTCCCCGCCAGAGAAAGTAAAAAAGAACATCCCCAGTTCCTTGGCTTCGTAAAGTATCCTGTCCAGCTGCTCAAAGGAAAGCTCATCGTCCTTCGAATACTGGCCGGCGTAACACCCCTTGCAGTTAAGGTTGCATCTCATGGTGGGGCTGATCACCATAAAGTTGGGGAGGTGAACGCCAAGGTCTGCCTCTTTCCTGTCCCTTATCCCCCGGCCAAGCAAAAGGAAGTTCACGAAAAAGTTGGTAATGGCCTTCTGTCGGCAGTTGGGATTGAGATCCGTAAAGAGCCTTCGAAAAACACTTGCCAGGGGGTGGTTCGCCCGCACCTTCTGTGCCAGATCAAGAAAACTTTCCCGGAAGTAGCGGGCTGGAGCTATTCTTGAAAGGAGTTCGAAGAGTTCGGCCAGTTTCGCCTCGTCCCCGGCAGTCGCTGTTTGAACGATCTTTTCAAATATCTTCGAGGAAATGAACCCCTTGAGACGGTCAAACGCTGCCACAGACATAGGAATCCCTCCCTTGTCGAATTAACTGTGTCCATGCGCTATTTCACCGTAATGCAAATTATATTTATTATTCTATATCTTCCGCGGTATTTCGTCAAAAAACGGCGTGCCATAAAGGCACGCCGCCCTGTTAATATTTCTATCTTCTCTTCAGGCTCTTTCGGGAGATTTCAGGTACCATTCGCCAAGGATAGTCCCTGCGATATAGATGGAACTGAACGTACCCACAATGATCCCGATAAGGAGAGCCAGCGCGAAGTTGGCAATGACGGGGCCACCCCAGATGAAAAGCGTGAGGACCGGCAGGAAAGTTGTAAGAGAAGTGTTAATGGTCCTGGAGAGAGTCTGGTTGATCGATTCGTTGATAAGGGGGATGATCCCCTTCTGCCTCAACCCTTTCCAGTTCTCCCTTACCCTGTCCAGAACAACTATGGTGTCGTTCAGTGAGTATCCGACTATCGTAAGGATCGCAGCTATGAATGGCAGGGAAACCTCCCTGCCCAGGAGACTGAATACCCCCAGCGTGATGATGGTATCGTGAACAAGGGCCGCCACGCTGACCACAGCGAAACGGAACCTGAACCTTAACGTAACGTAAGCCAGAATGCCTGCAAGGGCAATGGAAAGGGCCACAAAGGATTGTTGGCGCAGCTTCTCGCCTACAACGGGACCGACTTTTTCAAGTCTGAGCACATTAACTTCCCCGAACCTTGAACGAAGTGCCGAAAGAGTTTCCTGGGCTACACTGTCATCAAAGGAATTGATCCTTACAAGGATCCCGTTGTCGCTATAGGCCTGGATCACGGCCTGCCCCTGGCCTGCTGCCGAAAGGGCTTCCCTGACCTCGGCAACCCCCACTGGTGAAGAAAACTCTATCTGTGCCAGGTTTCCGCCTGTAAAATCGATGCCAAGGTTCAGACCCTTGAACATAAGCAGGGCCAGGCTTATGACCACCAGTGCCAGGGCAAGGGAAATGGCAGTCCTGCGGGGTCCCATGAAGTCGATGTTTTTTCTGATCCTGAAGAACATTACCTTTTACCCCTTTCACCAGATGAGGCGATCTTTATCCAGCCTCGACTCCCGGACTGAAGAAGGTGCAGCAGGGCCCTCGTCACTACCAGGGCACTAAAGACACTCGCCACTATGCCTATCGAAAGGGTGACAGCGAATCCCCTTATGGGGCCGCTCCCGAAATAGAAGAGCACACCCGCGGCGATAAGGGTCGTAATGTTGGCATCCAGGATAGCCGTCAGGGCCTTCCTGAAGCCGGAGTCGATTGCCGCATAGGGCGTTTTGCCGCCCGCAACCTCTTCTTTCATCCTCTCAAAGATCAGGATATTGCCATCGACGGCCATCCCGAGGGTAAGAATAATACCGGCAATACCGGGAAGGGTGAGGGTGGCCTTCAGGCTTATCAGCCCTGCAAATACAAGAAGCATCGACACGGAAAGAGCTATGTCGGCCGCCACTCCGAGGGTCCTGTAGTAAACCAGCATGAACGCCAGGACCAGGAGTCCCCCGATGAGACCGGCCTTGATGCCCGAACTGATCGAGTCGGAACCGAGGGTCGGCCCAATGGAACGGTTCTCAAGTATCTCAACGGCTACAGGGAGGGCGCCGGCTCTCAGCATTATCGCCAGCCGCTGCGCCTCGGCGGTGGAAAAACGCCCCGATATCTGTGCGTTCCCTCCGCTAATCCTTTCCTGAACGACAGGAGCCGAAATGACCTTTCCGTCGAGGCTGATGGCTAGCTGCCGGCCCACATTGACGGCAGTGGCCTCATCGAACATTCTGGCGCCCTGATTGCTGAACTGGAGAGTTACAACAGGACGGCCAAGGTTGTCAAAATCTGTCTTGGCATCCACCAGGTCGCCCCCGCTGACGTAGGTTTTGCCCAACAGGTAGGCTTCCCCGTCATCGCTTCGGGACATGGTCATCTCAGGATCACTTTCTGCCCTGACCCTCATTTCTTCGGCAGCCTCGTCGAACTGCCGCTTCACGGCATCCCACCTGGCCTGGGCCTCCATGAACTCCTCCTGGGAGTCGTAATTGGCCCTCTGCGGCCCCGGAGGAAGTGAACCCGTCGACTCATGGACATGCTTGAATTCGAGCAGGGCCGTCTTGCCTATCAGTTCCAGTGCGGCTTCGGGATCCGCTACGCCGGGCAGGTCGACAATAATACGGTCGACGCCCTCTCTCTGAATAACGGGCTCAGAGACTCCGTACTGGTCGATCCTGTTGCGCAGAACAGCGAGAAGCCGCTCAACGCTGTCATCGGTCAGGGGATTTTCCGAGGTCCCCTTAGCCTGGAGCAGGATATGGGCCCCTCCCTTGAGGTCCAGTCCAAGGCGAACCCTCCCCCTGATCGGGAAGACGGAGAGCAGGGCGGCCAGCACCACTACCGCTACGATTATAAGCCGCCAACGATCCTTTTTGAGCATGTTCCTTCCTCCCCTGTCAAAGCCTTCTCTCGATCACACGCAGGTACAGAATACCTGTCCCGGCGCAGAACATTTCATAAAAAACGGAGCGGATGCCCGGCATCCACTCCGAAGGAAGCCTTGCGGTTCTCCTGACCAACGTCCCGGGAAAGTACCGGGCAAGAGATACTATCCGGCAAGGCCGTCAGATTCCATTGGAGCCTGCGTCTCACCTTCATGCTTTTTCATCTGGATAGAAGCTTTAAGGATCCTTGCCTTGACGCCGTCGGCTATCTCAACTATGAAGCTGTCATCCTTGACTTCCGTTACCTTGCCGAAAAAACCGCCCGCTGTAACAACCTGATCGCCGCGGCGGATGGAGGCAAGCATCTCCTCCTGTTTTCGCTGACGTTTCTTCTGGGGCCTGATGATCAGGAAATAAAAGATAACGACGAATACTCCCAAAGGCAGGAGCATACCCATAAGTCCACCCTGTGCCTGCAATATCTACGCCTCCCTTTGTATTATGGTTCTTCCAGGATTATTTTCGCACTGCACATTCTACCATGACATGGTAACAATCGGAACAGGCCTCTGGAACGCTGTCAAAACAGCGGGTCAGATAACTCCACCCTTGAGGAAGAATAGGAGCTTTTCAAGTTCTACAGAGATATCCACCCTGTAGACAAGGACATCCTCGGGAACTGAAACAGAAGTGGTGGCAAAGGACAAAATGCCCTTAACCGTACCTGCGGCAACCGCCCTGTCGGCAGATATCTGGGCCGCTCCGGCAGGAACGGTAAGGATGATCACCTCGATATCCTTTTCCCGGAGGACCTCGGTCATGTCTTCGGAGTTATAGCAGGGTATGCCGCAGATCTCGGTCCCTATCTTGGAGGGGTCGTTATCGAAAAGTGCTTCAATCCTGAACTTTTCACTCCTCAGGGCCTTATGTCCCAGAAGGGCTTCCCCCAGCCTCCCTACACCGACAAGAGCGATCTTCCATAATCTTTTTGGGGACAGGATATCACTTATATGCTTATACAGCCTTTCCACGTGGTAGCCTACACCGCGTTTTCCGATCTCCCCGAAATATGACAGGTCCTTTCTGACCTGGCTGGCCTTAAGCCCCAGCATCTCGCCTATCTCCTGGGAAGATACCACCCTGCGCTCCTCGTTATGAAGCTGCGTCAAAAGTCGATAGTAAAGCACAAGGCGCTCGACTGTCGGTTCGGCTATTCTCATCGTTATTGCCCCCTCATAAAGAATCTGTCCCGTACAGAACCGCCCCTAAAGAGCCATATCACCAGGCCTTTTCTTCACCGGAAACACAACGTTCTTCCACGATCTCGAATGCGCCGACCCCCCGTTTCAGTTCCGCTTCCTCAACGGTGATCACACGCAGGGTGACGATCTTTCTCGGGAAAGCCACTTCGACGATATCTCCCGGCTTGAGATCCCTGGACGCGCGCACCTCCATCTTGCCGACCCTTACCGCCCCAAGGGCGATCATCTCCTGGGCCAGGCTTCTTCTCTTAACGATGCGCGCCATTTTGAGAAAACGGTCAACCCTCAAGTTTGCGCCTCCGGGAACAAGTCCCGTGATTATTATAACAAATGATTTGCATCATTGCTTCAATAGGGGACAACTCGATCTTTTTCAAGCCATCAATCCAGGAAATCCCTCAATTTTTTGCTCCGGCTCGGGTGCCTCAGCTTACGAAGAGCCTTGGCCTCGATCTGGCGGATCCTTTCCCGCGTGACGCCGAACCGTTTCCCCACCTCTTCGAGGGTGTAAGGATGCCCGTCCTCCAGCCCGAAACGCAACCTGAGGACCTCCTTTTCCCTCTCTGTCAGTTCCTCCAGCATTCCCTCCAGCTGTTCCCTCAACAATTGGACAGCAGCGGCATCCTCAGGGCTGGGAAGGTTCTTGTCCTCCAGAAAATCGCTGAGCTGGCTGTCCTCTTCCTCTCCGATAGGGGTCTCGAGAGAAACAGGTTCCTGGGCTATCCTCTGTATCTCCTCCACTCTTTCCGAACCTATTGCCATTTCGGTCGCTATCTCTTCGGCCGTAGGTTCCCTTCCCAGCCTTTGTACCAGCTGCCGGGACACCCTGATGAGCTTGTTGATGGTCTCGACCATGTGGACAGGGATCCGGATCGTCCTGGCCTGGTCAGCGATAGCCCGCGTTATCGCCTGCCGGATCCACCATGTGGCATAGGTGCTGAACTTGAAGCCTTTTCGGTAGTCGAATTTTTCAACAGCCCTTATTAGGCCGAGATTCCCCTCCTGGATAAGATCGAGGAAGAGCATCCCCCTGCCTATGTATTTCTTGGCGATGCTTACTACCAGCCTCAGGTTGGCCTCGACAAGCTTGCTCTTTCCGACAGGGTCACCAGCCTCGACAAGCTTTGCAAGTTCCACTTCCTCTTCGGGCTTGAGAAGGGCTATCTTTCCGATCTCCCTGAGGTACATCCGGACCGGGTCCGAAAGCGGAAGATCTTCAAGAACCCCCATCTCCTCGTTGTATTCGGCAGCAGGAGCTGAGTCCTCGTCCCGTATTTCGCCCTTGGCCTTCTCAATTTCCACAAGGTCGATACCGAGCTCGCTGAGGTTGAAATAAAGGCTGTCCAGGGTCTCTTCGTTCATCAGTTCTCCCGGAATATGTTTCTCGATATCGTCGTAAGTCACGAAACCCTTCTCGCGCCCCATGTGGAGAAGTTCCTTAAAGCTTTCGATATATTTTGCCACTTCCCTGGGGCTTGTTTCTGCCTCCTCAACCGCTTCAACTCTCTCAATATCCTCGGATCTCTTCTCGGGATCGGTCATACCTTGCCGATTCCTCCTTTCAGACGTCTTGCCAGTTCCATGTATTCCCTCATCTCTTCCGGAGAGGCCTCTCCCCTTGCATGCCTGTCCCTCAGGGCCTCCAGCCTCGACCTGTTTTTCCTGGATCCCAGGGCTGATATTACGATATCCCACAGGTCACCGCTCTCACCGTTCTTCTCGCAATGAGCCCATCCTGACGATATCAGCCTCATGGGGAAAGGATCCCCGGTCTGGGCCCATCTGGACCTGAGCTCTTCCGTGCTGTCCCCGGATAGAATGGATACCGCCAGGGACTTGACATCATCGCTGGAGAACAGCGGGATAATATCTACAGGATCAATAACAGACCTTCTTTCCTCATCAGTCCACAGAAGGTAGCACAGGGCTGCTTCCCATGGGTCAAAGATCTCCTGCTCCCGAGTGACACCCTCCCCTTCTTTATATACGCCTGAAGTGGAAGAAATGCCTTTTTTCTTCCCCCTGGAAATTTCGTTTCGGGCATTCCTGATCAGTTCCAGCATCTCGGGAAGGAGTATGCCCAGGCCCTGAGCCACCTGGGATATGTGCCGGTTGGCTTCCAGGGTTGGAAGCCCGGCAAGTCCTTCAATGATCTCTCTCCTGGCGGATGTCCTCCGGGTATCATCAGAAAGCTCATGCGCTCTGGCCCTGATATGGAACAAGGGCAAAGGCTCCGCTCTTTGAACGAGCCCCATGAAACGTTCATGCCCGCCATCCTCTCCGAGAAGGTCATCGGGATCCTTCCCTGAAGGGAGGACAACGACCCTGATGTCAAGGCCGCTCCTCTGAAGGATGTACATACCCCTTATTGCCGCTTCCTGTCCGGCTGTGTCGGAGTCGTAGCATATAAGGCACTGGTCACTGAACCGCTTGAGAAGGGATGCCTGCTCTTCAGTAAGGGAAGTACCCAGCGAGGCCACAGCCTCGGTGTAACCTGCAATATGGAGTTTTATGGCATCGGTGTAACCCTCGACCAGGATAGAACGGCCTTTTTCCCTTATAGACTGCCGGGCAGTGTTCAAAAGGTAGAGATTCCTCCTCTTGCTGTAGAGTTCACCCTCCGGACTGTTGATATATTTTGCGCCCTCACCGTCCACAAGGCGCCCTCCGAAGGCCACCAGTTTCCCCTGTACATCACGGATCGGGAAGATGATCCTCCCCCTGAAGCGGTCGTAGATCCTTCCTCCGCTCTCGGCGAGAAGACCGGCCGAAAGTCCGTCGCCAGATGAGATCCCCTTTCCTTCCAGTTCTTTCTTCAGCAGGTCCCAGGATGAAGGTGCCCAGCCGAGCTCGAAACCTGCCGCGACATCAGCCGGGATACCTCTCCGGATGAGATACTGCCTTGCGCCCTCGCCTTCCGGCCCTAGAAGGGATCTTCTGAAAAAGGCCAGGGCTGTCTCCATGGCGCCCGCGACCCCTTTCAGCCTTTCGCCTCCGCTCTTGACTCGTTCCAGGCGAACTCCGGCCCTTTCAGCCAGCATGGACAGGGCCTCGGCAAAATCAAGCCCCTCCCTTTCCATGACGAAAGAGAAGATGTCCCCGCCGCGGCCGCATCCGAAGCAGTGATAGGTCTGACGCTCCGAGGAGACATGGAATGAAGGGGTCTTTTCGGAGTGGAATGGACAAAGCCCCTTGAAGCTCCGTCCAGCCTTCCTCAGCGGGACGGTCTCCCCGATGTATTCAACTATGTCTATCCTGTCCTTGATCTCCCTTACCGCGTCCCGGTCCATAACGGCATCACCTTCTCTATGTATCCCCAAAAACATGTCGGGGGAGGGCATCCGGGCGCCCTCCCCCGACGGAACCATGGGTAGTTTCAGACCCCTCCGTAAAGGGTTCGCCTCAGATGAACAGAGGTGCCAGCACCAGAGCCACAACGGACATCAGTTTGATGAGAATGTTGAGGCTGGGTCCGGCCGTGTCCTTGAACGGGTCGCCAACGGTATCCCCGACGACAGCCGCCCCGTGGGGTTCGGATCCTTTACCGCCGAGGTTGCCCTCTTCAATGTACTTTTTGGCGTTATCCCATGCGCCTCCGGCGTTGGACATGAAGATAGCCATCATGACCCCGGTAACTATGGAGCCCCCCAGGAGCCCTCCGAGAGCTTCCGCCCCCAGGACCAGACCTACGGCAACAGGGCTGAGGACCGCCAGGAATCCGGGAATGATCATCTCCCTGAGTGAAGCCCGGGTCGAAATGTCGACGCACCGTTCGTATTCGGGACGGCCCGTACCCTCCATGATCCCGGGGATCTCCCTGAACTGCCTGCGGACCTCGTCTATCATCTGGGAGGCTGCCCTGCCCACCGCCTGGATCGTCATGGCGCTGAATACGAAGGGGAGCATCCCTCCAATAAAGAGGCCCACCATTACCCGCGGGTTGTTTATGTCAATTACCGAAAGCCCGACCGATGTGGCGTATGCTGCAAAAAGGGCAAGAGCGGTCAGGGCAGCTGAACCTATCGCGAGGCCCTTGCCAATGGCCGCGGTCGTGTTGCCCACAGCGTCCAGTTTGTCAGTTATCTTCCTGACCTCCGGCGGCATGTGGCTCATTTCAGCGATCCCTCCTGCGTTATCGGCGATGGGACCGTAGGCATCAACACTGAGGGACATGCCCGTAATCGAAAGCATCCCGACGGCAGCGCATGCTATCCCGTAAAGGCCGCCGAACCTTACACCGACAAGGATTGCACCACAGATCAACAGGACCGGTACAGCCGTCGATTTCATGCCAACTCCCAGACCGGCAAGAATATTTGTTGCCGATCCGGTGATGGAGGCCTGGGCGATCCCTTTTACCGGAGAATAGCCCGAGGACGTGTAGTATTCAGTAACAAGCCCTATAAGCACACCGACTGCCACCCCCGACATTACTGCCCAGAAAAGGGTAATGTCGCCAAATACTGCCCTGGTCATGAAAAATGACCCGGCTATCATGAAGGCGCCGGTGGCCAGTGTGCCTATCCTGAGCGCCAGCTGGGGGTCGCCCCCCTCCCTGACTCTTACGAAGAAAGTGCCGAGAACGGCCGACACTATACCGAGCGATGCAAGAAGAAGGGGGTAGATAACTCCAGTGTCCCCGAAGGCAACAAGGCCAATGGCCATGGCCGCGATTATGGAGTTTACGTAGGATTCGAAAAGGTCAGCGCCCATCCCGGCGATGTCCCCGACGTTGTCACCCACGTTATCGGCTATGACCGCAGGGTTGCGAGGATCGTCTTCCGGGATCCCTGCCTCCACTTTGCCGACAAGGTCGGCGCCCACGTCGGCGGCCTTGGTGTATATGCCTCCGCCTACCCTTGCGAAAAGGGCGATGGAGCTTGCCCCGAACCCGAACCCGGTGATAATGTTGGGATCCCTGAACATCCAGTAGCAGAAGATTATCCCGATAATACCTATACCTACGACCGACATACCCATGACCGTGCCGCCGGTGAAAGCTATCTTGAGAGCCTGGTTCATCCCTTCACCGGCCGCGAAAGCGGTCTTCCCGTTGGCCCTGGTGGCCACCTTCATGCCCACGAAACCTGCCAGGCCGCTGCAAAGGGCCCCGAGCAGGAACGAGATGGCCGAATAGGGACTGATCTTGAACCACAGAAGAGCTCCGACCACGATAACGAAGGGGATGAGCGATCTGTACTCCCTGTAAAGGAATGCCATGGAACCTTTCTGGATTATCCCCGAGAGTTCGTTGATCCTTTCATTGGTAACCTTGAAGGCATTGATTCGACCGGAGGAGAACACGGCATACGCAATAGCGAGAAGGCCGGCGGCTCCGGAAATCCAAATGATCTGTGCAACCATTCTGAAGAACCTCCCTGCATCATATTATGAAGTCTTGTGCGACAAAACACAGCCCGCCTCCAGGGCGGGCGACGGAATAACCCGTTTTGACGCCTGTGGAACAGGCGAACATCATTATAGACATCACGGCTTTTTACTGCAAGACACTATCGACCGCTTCCCGGGGTTTTTCTCAGGTGGACGCTCACACCTGCTTCAGGGTCGAATTCCCCCTTCAGTGCCCTGAGCATCCCCGACAGCCCTCCCGCTATGAAATCGCCCACAAAGAACTTTACCGGTATCCTTCTGCCTCCGGCGTACACTTCGGCGGGAGATGCTTCCGCCCTGGAGACCAGGGAAACGATAAATGACGCCAGTTCCTCCTCCTGACCCGAAGCGTAATGCCTCTCCCTTTCACATGGGTTGTCCCGGTCGTAGAACGCGACGATGCCGGTGACCTCTTCGGGAACCTCCGTCGGGCTCCCGACCCACACCTTCGGGATATTCAGGTTCTTGCCCCCTTCCAGGAGAAGAAGGTGTTTTCCCTGGAAAAACCTGGCGGCCAGAGCATAAGGGTCAAGGCTCTCTGTCCGTTCCTCGATCCTGAACCCGTCAGCCCCCCAGAGGGCGACCGGGGCGGACACGGTCGAGAGTGACCCCGAATCGCTACACTCGGGGGAGACAACATTCTCATGGGTCCTTTTTACATAGGCGACATCGATGCCCCCCTCTTCAAGGAGAGGGACAAGTTTTCGGCACAGGATGGTCTTTCCGCTGTTCTTGAAACCGCTCACACCCAGGATGTAGGGCATCCAACTTCACCTCTTTTCCGTATCAGCTGTCCTCGCGCATTCGCTGCCATATCCTCCTGTAGCTGTCGAGGAAAAAGAAGAACATGGAAAGGATCAGGGGACCCGTGAACAGCCCTATAAAACCCCAGGCTGCCAATCCCCCGACCACCCCGGTAAAGACTATCAGGATATGGACCTTGCTCCCCTCGGAGATGAAAATGGGCCGGATAAAGTTGTCAATGGTGCTCACAACCAGGAGAGCCCACAAGGCCAGGAAGATCGCCGGACCGACTTTCCCCGATGCAAAAAGGTAAGCTGCTCCCGGAAGGAGCACCATGGGCGTACCTACGAAGGGTATCATGGCGAGAATGAACATCGCCCCGGCGAAAAGAGCGGGGCTCGGCAATCCGACCCACCACCATCCGAACCCGCCCAGAAAGGCCTGTATCCCCGCCGTGAAGGTTATCCCGTAAACCACTGACTGAAGCATCTGACTGGCTTTTCCGAATATCTCTTCACGTTCCGTCGATGCAAGGGGAAGTATCTCTTTGATATAATCCAGTATTTTGTGGCCGTCGCGGAGCAGATAGAAGGATGCGACGGCTATGACAATAAGCTGGTAGAACATCCGGAAGGCGTTGCCGAGGAATCCCCTGGACGCAGAGGCAAGGTAGGAGGCAAACCATCTCCCCGCCTGCCGGAACGCATCACCGATAAAGACGAAATGCTCCAGATAAGGCGCGAGGCGAGCAGAAAGCCCCTTTGGAAGGGCCTCAAGGATGGTCGGAATCTCTGTCCCTTCAAATTGAAGAAGAAGGTCGGCGACCTTGCCGTATACCTTTATCCCCTCACGGGCTATGAGGGTACCCATGAGCCCGGCAGGGACCACCAGAAGCAACAGGATGGCCGCCGTGGTTATTCCCGCCGCAAGGTTCGACCATTTTCCCGAAAAACCTCTCCGGTAGATCAGCTGATAAAGCGGGTAGGCAAAAAATGAAAGAAGACATGACCATGCAAGCGGCCTGAAGAGGGGAAAGGAGATAATGAAAGACAGCACTGTCAGCATCGCGAAAACCACTATAAAGGGGAGGTAGGCCCCCCACTGTCCTCTCTTGCCTTTCCCTGCTCCATCCTCCAACTTTCAACGCACCCCCATCATGTCCCCCGGGCATTTTCCGGAGGCCCTGTTGCCATTGCAGGTCATTCCCATTCTATCGTTGAGGGCGGCTTACCGGTGATGTCGTAAACGACCCTGTTGGCACCGCCTATTTCATTGCATATCCTTCTCGAGACCCTGTCAAGGAGATCCGCGGGCAGTCTGACCCAGTCCGCCGTCATGCCGTCGGGCGACTCTACAGCCCTCAGGGCAATAACCTCTGCGTAGGTCCGGATATCGCCCATAACGCCTACGGTCCTTACTGGCAGCAATACGCAGAAGGCCTGCCACATCCTGTCATAAAGTCCTGCGGTCCTGATCTCCGAGAGGAAAATGGCATCTGCCTTCCTGAGGGTCTCAAGCCTTTCCCGGGTTACGCCTCCGAGGCACCTTACCGCAAGTCCGGGACCAGGGAAGGGGTGGCGCCCCAGTATCTCCCCGGGAACACCCAGCATGGAACCTATCTTCCGGACCTCGTCCTTGAAAAGGTCCCTGAGGGGTTCCAGAACCTGGAAATCCATCTTTTCGGGCAACCCCCCCACATTGTGGTGGCTTTTGATGACAGCCGCGTTCTTGCCCTTGTGCCCGCTTTCGATCACGTCCGGGTAGAGAGTACCCTGGAGCAGCCAGGATGCCCCTCCTGTCTCCCTTGCCTTGCGTTCGAAGACCCTTATGAAAGTCTCCCCTATTGCCTTGCGTTTGGCCTCCGGCTCTGTCACGCCGTCAAGGGCGGAAAGAAAATCCTCCGTTGCGTCAACGTAGTGGACTTTGAGACCGAGTGAAGAGCGGTAGGTCTCCATGACCTGTTCCGCCTCCCCAAGCCTCAGGAGCCCGTTGTTGACGAAGATACACTCCAGTCGGTCCCCCACGGCCCGGGACGTAATAACCGCTGCAACAGTTGAATCGACCCCGCCCGAAAGGCCGCAGACCACACGGCTTCCACCCGTGGTTGCCCTGATATCCTCTACCGTGGAATCGATCCAGTTCTCCAGATCCCAGGATTTTGCGCATCCGCAAATACCAAATACAAAGTTGGAAAGGACTTCCATCCCACGGGCTGTATGAGCTACTTCGGGATGGAACTGTATTGCGCATATCCTTGAGTCGGGACTTTCAAAACCGGAGATCATCCCCGACTCACTTCTCGCAGTCACGGTAAAACCCGGGGGAGGCGATTCCACGTAATCCCAGTGGCTCATCCAGACCTCAAGTTCGCCTCCAAGCCCTTTCAGGAGGGCTCCGGGCTTCTCGCCAACCAGCACCGTCGACCTTCCGTACTCTGCGTATTCTCCCTTTCTTACTTCGCCGCCAAGCAGTTTGGCCGCCAGTTGCATTCCGTAGCAGATGCCAAGGACAGGGACCCCGCCATCGAGAAGGTCTCTCGGGATCGAGGGGGAATCGTCCTCCAGGACCGTTCCCGGCCCCCCGGAAATGATTATTCCCGAGGGCTCACTGCCCAGGATAATCCCGATGTCGCTGTCCCAGGGCATTATCTCGCTGTAGACCCCTATCTCCCTTATTCTTCTCGCAATGAGCTGAGTATATTGCGATCCGCAATCGATTATGACTATTTTCTCGCGACCGCCAGAAGACAAACCGTCCACCTCCGTGATCCCCCGACCAGGTAATTCATCGGGCCGATACAAGTTTATCAGAATTATGCGCTCCTGCTCACCATAAAAAAAGGGCCCCCAGGGGGGGCCCTTCAATGCAGGCTGGTACTAATAATCCATTCCGCCCATTCCGCCCATGCCGCCAGGCATGCCGGGCATGTCGCTTTCCTTCTTGGGCTTGTCAGCGATCAGGGTCTCGGTGGTGAGCACCATGGAAGCTATCGACCCGGCGTTCTGAAGGGCGCTCCTGGTAACCTTGACGGGGTCGATGATACCGGACTTGATAAGGTCCTCGTACTCGCCCGTAACGGCGTTAAATCCATGCCCCTTCTTGAGGCCGCGAACCTTCTCGACCACGACATCGCCCTGGTACCCTGCGTTGTCCGCGATAAGGTGGATCGGGGACGTAAGGGCTTTCTTCACGATCGTTGCCCCCGTCTTCTCGTCGCCGGCAAGTTTCTCGATGAACTTCTCGAGAGGCTCGATGGCGTTGACCAGAGCTACGCCGCCTCCGGCAACGATACCCTCTTCGACGGCCGCCCTTGTAGCGTTGAGGGCATCCTCGATACGGTGCTTGAGTTCCTTCTGCTCGGTCTCGGTTGCGGCACCGACCTGGATAACGGCCACTCCGCCCACGAGTTTCGCAAGCCGCTCCTGGAGTTTCTCCTTGTCATACTCGGAGGTGGAATCCTCGAGCTCGGCCTTGATCTGGGCAGCGCGCTTCCTGATGGAATCCGGATCTCCGGCGCCCTCGACCAGAGTTGTCTCTTCCTTGGTAACACGGACCTTCTTGGCCCTGCCGAGCATGGCAAGATCGGCGTTCTCGAGTTTGATGCCGATCTCCTCGGAGACAACCTGTCCGCCGGTCACGATCGCGATGTCCTGGAGCATGGCCTTGCGTCTGTCACCGAAGCCGGGTGCCTTTACGGCTACGACCTGCATGGTCCCGCGGAGTTTGTTCACGACAAGGGTGGCAAGGGCTTCACCCTCAACATCCTCGGCAATGATCATGAGGGGTTTGCCCGTCTGGACCACCTTCTCAAGAAGGGGGACCATATCCTTAACGCTGCTCACCTTGCCGTCGTTGATAAGGATGTATGCGTCTTCAAGGTGTGCTTCCATGCGCTCGGGGTCGGTCATCATGTAGGGACTTACGTAGCCCTTGTCGAACTGGAGACCTTCTACCATCTCGAGGGTCGTGCCGACGGTCTGGCTGTCCTCAACGGTGATGACTCCCTCTTCCCCGACCTTCTCCATGGCTTCGGCGATAAGCTCGCCGACCGCCCTGTCGTTAGCGGAGATGGCGGCGACCTGCGCAATTTTCTCCCTTTCCTTGACGTTGATAGCCATGGATTTGAGTTCATCCACAACAAGATCAACGCCCTTTTCGATCCCGTGGCGCATGAGCATGCCGTTGGCTCCGGCAGCAACGTTCTTCATGCCCTCGAGGATGATGGCCCTGGCAAGGACCGTGGCAGTGGTGGTGCCGTCGCCGGCGATGTCGTTGGTCTTGGAGGCGACTTCCTTCAGAAGCTGGGCTCCCATGTTCTCAAAGGGATCCTCGAGCTCTATCTCCTTTGCAATGGTCACACCGTCGTTGGTGATCGTCGGGGATCCGAACTTCTTCTCAAGCACCACGTTGCGCCCCTTGGGACCCAGGGTCCCTCCCACAGTGTCCGCAACCTTGTTGATACCGCGCTCAAGGGCCCTGCGGGCTTCTTCTCCAAAAGACAGGATCTTGGCCATTTAAAATTTCCCCCTTCCGTTTTCTTCGGAAAAAAATTCGTACAAACTACTTCTCGAGAATGGCGAGAACGTCGCGTTCGCTCAGGATGAGCAATTCCTCGCCGTCGATCTTGACTTCGGTGCCGCCGTACTTGCTGAAAAGGATCTTGTCGCCGGTCTTCACTTCAAGGGGAAGCTTCTGACCGTTCTCAAGGACCTTCCCGGAACCTATCGCAAGGACTTCACCTTCCTGGGGTTTTTCCTTGACGGTATCGGGGATGACTATTCCCCCCTTGGTCTTCTCTTCCTGGCTCAGAACCTTCACTACTATCCTGTCACCGAGTGGCTTCAACTTCATTTCACGACCCCTCCCTGCTGAAACATGATTGAAATATGTTAGCACTCTCCTTTAGCGAGTGCTAAATGACCGCGAATGATAGTAAGTGCCAGTGACTACAATCTCAAGGGGGCATTTTGGCTTTTATGGGGGATTATGTGGTTAAAAGTCTTTTTTTCTTTGTTTTTCTCTTTGAAACTCCGTTTTCAATTTTATTTGATCAGGCAATTGAAGCGGAAGGATCGGGGGTCATTTCAAGACCTGACGGCCCAAACCTGAGGAAGCGTTCAAGACCGGCGGCAGCTATCATGGCAGCGTTATCGGTGCAAAGGTCCATGGGCGGGATGTACACGTTCTCCCTGAAGCGGTCCCTGAAGGCCTCGCGAAGGGCCGAGTTGGCCGACACTCCACCAGAAATACATACCCTTTTGATCCCCGTCAGTTCAGATGCTAGACAGACCTTTCCAAGGAGCGAAGCCACAGTCGCTTTCTGGAACGCCGCGCATAAGTCCGCCACGGGAACCTCCTTCTTCTCGTCCCTTATCCTTGACACTGCCCACAGGACAGCCGTCTTGAGCCCGCTGAAGCTGAACTCCACTTCCCGGGTGCCGCTCATGGGGACTGGAAGATCGAAGGCCGCAGGATCACCTTCCCAGGCCAGCCTGTCCACCTCGGGCCCACCGGGATAGGGGAGCCCGAGGATCTTTGCTACCTTGTCGTAGCATTCTCCAGCGGCGTCATCCCTGGTCTTTCCTACCAGTTCGTAGTTCCCCCAGTCGCGGACAAGAATGACCTCGGTGTGCCCGCCTGAAACCACAAGGCACAGAAAGGGGGGATCCAGACCCTCATGGGCTATGCGGTTGGCAAAGATATGACCCTCGATATGGTTGACCCCGATGATCGGGCACTCCCATGCCTGGGCCAGACCCTTGGCGGTCATGACCCCCACCAGGAGGGACCCCATCAGGCCCGGACCGGCAGTGACGGCAACAAGGCCGGTCTCCCCTGCGGGATCATCGATACCTGCATCGGAAAATGCAGCCCTTACAAGGGGAATGATAGCTTCCTGGTGTTTGCGTGAAGCAAGTTCGGGAACCACTCCCCCGAAAGCGGCGTGATCCTTGATCTGGCTTGAAAGCAGGGAGGATAGCACTTTACCGTCGAAACCGAGGACAGCAACACCCGTGTCGTCGCAGCTGGTCTCTATGCCGAGAACCACCTTGCTGTAATTGTCTGCCGTTATCCTCCGCAACCCTTACACCCCGCACAGGATCCGGAACAGCCACCAGTCCCCCGCCTTATTGGAGGACCGGATTCATGTATAAGGGTTTTCCCCCCGCACGAGGGGCAGCGGGAGGCACGGCATTCTGTGCTGAAACGGTTCCCGCATGAGGCACATCGGAAAAGGTGCTTCTGTTTCACTTCGCAGGCACCGTCCATTCAACCGAATCATCCAGGTAGGATATGACCGTCACCCTGCCGGGGAAAGCCAACTCGGAAGGAACGGCAAGGGCTAACATTCCGACCGTTCCAGTGGGGAGGTCTCCTTCCGCTACAAAGGGTTTTTCGGTAAGGATGTCCCCGGGGGAGATGTTCTTCCCCCCTATCGACAGGTCCGCCGTGCTGAAGTTCCAGGGCTTGTTCGCCTCGTAACGGACTATGAAAAGGGTCTTGCCCTTTGTGTCATCGGTCCCCCAATGGCGCGAATACCACGCAAGCCAGTCGGGAGCCATGTCTGCACTCCGTATGGCATGGGCAAGGGTGCGGTCGACGTAAATGAACTCGATCTTCCCCCTGGCGCCGATGACCATGTTGCCGAGAAGCTGCCCCTCGGGGTACAAAACAACGGTCCTGTCCTTTACCAGGGTCTCCAGGTCCGCGGAAATTGAGGCAGTTGCGGTTGCCATTGACAACAGAACCAAAAGAAGAACAAGTGGTTTCCTCACCGGAATAACCTCCTTTGCGTTTGTTCTGGAAAAAACACCCTCACCTTGACTGTGGTGCGATCCTGTCCTTGACTTGATCTTTAATTCTGTTGCCCTGGTTTGCCTGTTTTACCGTTCACAGTTTACCTTTGACCGTTTACGCCCATTTTTATGTACACAATTGTTGCATTTCAAGGTCTGACCCCAAAGCCTTTGCCCGCGCTTGATCTTGCCCTTCCTGTTGCCTGAAGCCTGTCTCCTGACGCCTTGATATTCTGGTTTTCCCAGTCACGAGTCACGCGTCACACGTTACGAGTAACGAGTTACGAGTCACGATCCCCATCCCTGCCACTGAACGCCTCCCTTATCCAGCCCCACTCAGGGCTTCCGGCCTTCCAGGTGACCGCTGCGTAGACAAACGCCCCGAAAAGGACGGGCAGCATCATCCAGGAACCTTTGGAAAGGATACTCCCGTAAAGGGGATAAGGGAACAGGCTTTTCAACGCAGCCAGGAAGATACCCATGGAAAAAAGCCCTGCCATCATCGGAAAGCTCCATCTCCTTGAAAAAAGAGGCTCACCCGTTGCTGCCTTCGGAAGAAGTCTCCACGCGAGAAAGGCAGTTCCCGAAAAGGCCAGGGAAGAGGCCAGGGCAAGACCGTTGATAGCCATGGGTTTTATCAACATAAGACTGAACGCCACATTGGACGCTACGCTGAAGGCGGTAACCGCCATGGCTTCCCGGGGCATCCCCCGCGCATAAAGGGCCCTCAGCAGTATTGTGGAGCAGGCCATCCCCGGAAGCCCCAGGGAATACATTGCCAGCGCACCGGAAGTGCCTTTCCAGGCCCACTCCCCGAAGGCACCCCGGTAGAAGAGGATGTGGACTATCTCACCTGAAAAGAAGGCCATGCCCAGAGTAACGGGCAGTACCATGAAAAACCCGAACCTGACAGCCTCCTGGACCCCGCGGGAGAAATCATCCTCCCCCGCGAGCAGCTGTCGGGACAGCTGGGGAAGGATGGCCTGCGATATGGCGATCACGAAAAGCCCCAGGGGGAGCTGCATCACACGGTCGGCATAATTCAGTACCGATATGGCCCCTTCATCCAGGAAAGAGCCCAGCATCCTGCTGATAAGGGGTATAAGCTGGTTCAGTGAAAGTCCTGCCGCATAGGGAAGGAAAAGACGCACCGCCCTTGAAAGGGCTTCGTTATCCCTCCTGGGCATTTCCGGGAGGAGGGGCATGCCGAGCCTGGCAGACCATAACCACTGCAGGATCATCTGGGACAGCCCCCCGAGAAGCACTGCGTACCCCAGGCCCCAGACACCCCATCTGAGTGTTACGATCCCCAGGAAGGCAATGTAGACCACGTTGCTGAGAGCAGGCGCTATTGCCGGAACGAAGAAGCTGTCCAGGCTGTTCAAAACACCCATGGCCAGCGCGGCTACGGAAATAAAGACAAGGAAGGGGAACATGAGCCTTGTAAGGGATACCGCGGCGGAAAACCCCCCGTGATCAAAACCGGGGGCCATGACCCTTACCAGGACCGGGGCCGCAGCGATCCCGATGACCGTGACGATGACCGCGGCAGCCAGAAGCACCGTAAGGGTCTGCCTGGCAAAGGAAAGGGCTTCTTCCCTTCCGTCCTTTTCAAGTACCCTTGAGAACTCGGGGACGAATGCCGCCGAGAGCGCGCCCTCGGCCAGAAGTCTCCTGGAAAGGTTCGCAAGGGTATAGGCAACCAGGAAAGCATCAAGCTGTCGGGTGGCCCCGAAGAGGGCTGCCGTCATTACTTCCCTCGCGAGCCCCAGGATACGGCTCAGAAAAGTACCTGCCATCATTCTCAGCGAGTGGCGTACCATCCGTGATCCGCTTGAACTCATGTCAGATCACCTGTTCCCTTTATAATGAACTCCGGAAGGAGTGAAGGGCAATGCCTCCGTTGACAGTGGTCTGGGGAGTAGGGAACGAGATAATGAGGGATGACGCGGCCGGCATCAGGGCGGCCGAACTTGTCAGGGAGAGAGGCCTCCCCTGGATACGGGTCTCCATTTGCGGCGTGCTTCCGGAAAACCACATAGCCCCTCTCAGGGAGATTTCCCCCCGGCTGCTCCTGGTGATCGACGCAGCCGACTTCGGAGAAAAGCCTGGAGAGATAAGGCTTCTCAGGGTGTGTGACATCGGCGGCTCGGTCTTCTCTTCCCACGGGATCCCCATAGGCGTTCTCCTGGAGCCTTTCGAAAAAAACACCCGGATAGTTATTATAGCCATACAACCTCAAGATACGGGTCTTGGCGAAGGGCTCTCCCAACCCGTTGCCAAAGCCGTGAAGTCGGTGGCCGGGGCTGTCTGCGACGGAACCTGGGAGAATTTCCCTTTCATTCACAGTGAGAACCTTTCACCCAGGTAGAATTTCCTCGCTGCCTCGCTTTCTGCGACGTCCGAGGGTGTCCCTTCCACGAGGATCTGTCCCCTGTGAATGAGATAGGTCCTGTCCGTTATGGCAAGGGTCTCCCGGACGCTGTGATCCGTGAGAAGTATCCCGTACCCCTTGCTCCGCAATCCCAGTATTATTTGCTGAATATCGTAGACCGCAATTGGATCTATACCGCTGAACGGCTCGTCAAGAAGTATAAAGGAAGGCTCCATGGCCAGGCTTCTTGCTATCTCAACCCTTCTCCTCTCTCCCCCGCTCAGGGCATAACCCGGGAGGTCCTCAACATCCCCCAGCCCGAATTCCTCAATAAGTCCGGAGGCGATCCTGCCTGTCTTCATCCTGTCATTGCCTCTCTCCTCCAGGACCAGTTCTATATTCTCCCTGGCTGTCAGGCTTCTGAACACGGAAGCCTCCTGGGGAAGGTATCCTATCCCCCTGCGGGCTCTCAGGTACATGGGCTGGTCGGTAAGGTCCTCGTTGTCGATAAGGATCCTCCCCGAGTCGGGCCTGACAATTCCCAGGACCATGTAGAAAGTGGTGGTCTTGCCGGCGCCGTTCGGTCCGAGGAGCCCGACGATCTCGCCCTGCTTGACCTTCAGGCTGACTGAAGAGACAACTGTACGCCCCTTGTACCCCTTGCTCAGGGACCGGGCCCAAAGATACCGACTGCTCATTGAGATTCCTGCGGTGGCAGGTCCACGATCATCCTGGGGTTCCCCACCGCTTCTATCCTTCCGCTTTTGAGGTGGATCACGAAAGTGTCGGCGGTTATTTTTCTTCCTTCCTGGGTTGCGACGGCATCCCCGGAAAAGACCAGGGTCTCTTTTGACCGGGAATAGACGGCCTTCCTGCCCGTCATGCGGGTAGGCCCGCCCCCTGATGCCACGGCATCGGCAACCACATTCCCGGCAGCCTCAAGATCGGTGAACACTCCACCACGCACGGTGCCCTTCATGAGGTCTCCACGCATCACCACATTCCTCGCAGGATCATGGAACCTTGTCACCTTTACGGCAGAAATAGTCTGCCCCGTGGGCAATTCTTCCAACTGCAGTTCTTCGCAGTCCATGGTAAGGGCACTCTCTTCCCACCTGACGACTACCTTTCCCCTGAACAAGGACCGCATTCCCGCCGAATCGAACTCACCCTCCAGCGAGGTTATCTCGGCGCCCCGGCCGGTGACCCTGACGTTCCCGGAGGCTGTTACAACTCCCCTTTCGGGGTCGTACTCGAGGGTGTCCGACGTGAGGCGCATCTGTTCGGCCCCCGTTACGGCTGTAACGAAGATCAGAAGCAAAATAGCCGAACCGATGAAGGCCGATGTTCTTTTCATGGTATTCTGCACCGCCCTTAAAAGGAGAATGGCGGCACCCTTCGGGCGCCGCCGTTATTCTACCCCAAATATCTCACCATCCATAGAAGCCAGATTCGGCTAGAGGCAGTCTCTCACGGGAAAGCCCTTTCAAGCGCTTTAACCGCCCTGACGGAGTCGATCAAGGAGACCACGCAGGTAATGTTCATTTCGGTGGAGGATATCATGTCGATGTTGACCGATTCTCCGGCAAGGACTGAGAACATACGGGCGGGGATACCGGGATCTCCTGCAACGTCAGCTCCCTCAAGGGTAATTTTCCCGATCTCAGCGTCAAAGGCAACTCCCTGGGCGCCCATCTGTCTCACAGCCCTCCGGCAGACATCTATGGCTTCCCCAAGATGTTCTTTACGAACCAGAAATGCGATATCGTTCACCTGACCCCTCATCACGCTCTGCACTATCATCTCCGCCGCAACGCCCCTGTCGGCAAGGGCCGAAAAAAGGGACGCCGCAATTCCCGGTGTATCGGGCACCCCCAACACAGCGACCTTTGCAACCTCGCTATCACTGACCACTTTCATTATCGACAACCTCCTTCAACCAAAACCCCATTCTCGTCAACTTCAAGAACGAAAAACCTGGATCTTACCCCATGCTCACGGAAGACCCTGCACATGGCCTCGGCAACCCCCCTTGGAGCCCCTTTGGCAAAGGCAAGAACGCTAGGCCCCGACCCGCTGATGGCAGCTCCCAGGCACCCCGGGACACTCTTCACCTTCTCAAGTATCACTTCTCCGCCGGGGAAAAGTTTGGCCCTGAATCTCTGGTGAAGGCGGTCGTCCATGGCCCATGAAAGGTTTTCCCATTTGCCGGCGGCCCAGGAAGCGGCCAGAATGGCCGCCCTGTTCAGCGTGAAGACCGCATCCCCCATGCTGACCTCTTTAGGCAGGGCATTTCTCGCGTCTTCGGTCCTGACCCTTACGTCAGGAACAGCAACAACGGCAAAAATGTCCTCTGGAGGCGGAGGCAGCTTGACATATCTCAGGCGGCCGTCCCCGACGCCGCTGATGACAAGCCCACCGAGACAGGCCGGGACTATGTTGTCCGGGTGTCCTTCAATATCAACCATCAAGGGCAGGAGGTCCTCCATCCCAAGGGGTTCCTTCCTGAAGGAATTAGCTATCATAACGCCTCCCGCAACCGCTCCGGAAGAACTCCCGAGCCCCCTGCAGAGGGGGATGGCGTTAAGGCACCTGAGGGTAAACCCCGGGCATTCCATATCCCATTCTTCGCATGCCTTTTCGTAGCTCTGGATTATCATGTTCGATTCCGGATCAGAGAGCTCGGCACTGCCCTCGCCTATCACTTCCATCCTGTAGGCCCCCGGTTCGTCCAGGTCGAACACGTCATAAACGTTGTAAAGGGATAGCGCCAGGCCGATGGTGTCAAATCCCGAGCCGAGGTTCGCCGTCGTCGCAGGGACCCGTATTCTGATAAGGGAGCCGTTCATGAAAGCACCGCCCTTATCGACTCCATGGTTGCATCCATTTCGACGGGCACCGGCAGACCCGCGATCGCGGCGTCGGTGTCCTTGAGCCCGTTGCCCGTCAGGATAGCGACATACTCCCTCCCCATTGGCAGGTCTCCCCGGGAAGCAAGCCGGTAAAGACCGGCTATGCCTGCACATGATGCGGGCTCCGCAAAGACCCCTTCGCGCCTGGCAAGTCGTTTCTGGGCCTCGAGGATCTCCGAATCGCTGACCGACAGGAATCGGCCACCGCTTCGGAGAACAGCCCACAAAGCCTTTTTCCCGTTCACGGGTTTTCCTATCCTTATAGCCGTGGCTACAGTCTCAGGTTCGGGAAAGGCCCTTCCTGAAGCAAGGGGTGCGGCCCCCTCGGCCTGGATACCGAACATCGCGGGAATACGATCGCTTTTCCCCATCCCGGCGTACTGGACGAACCCGGCCCAGCTTGCCGTAATGTTGCCGGCGTTGCCTACGGGAAGGACGACCACGTCAGGCGCGTGCCCCAGTTCGTCGCAGATCTCCCATGCTACGCTTCTTTGTCCCCACAGCCTGTAGCGGTTCACCGAGTTGACCACGGCAAGCCCCAATTCGCGTGATACCTCCAGGGCCAGTTCAAGAGCCCTGTCGAAGTTGCCCTTCAGGGAGATCACCCTGGCCCCGTAGACCATGGCCTGGGCAAGTTTGCCCAGGGCGACCTTGCCCCCGGGAAGGAGAACGGCACAGGGAATGCCTGTTCTCGCCGCGTAGGCTGCCGCCGATGCGGAAGTGTTCCCGGTGGATGCGCAGACGAGCCCCCTGGCTCCCCCCTCTATGGCCTTGGCAACGGCCAGGACCATACCCCTGTCCTTGAAGGAGCCTGTCGGATTCGCCCCCTCGAACTTCGCGAACAACCTTATTCCCAGATCTCTTCCGATCGAATCGAGAGGGATCAGGGGCGTGCTCCCCTCCTCCAGAGATATCCCTGGCGTCTTGGGGGTCAACGGAAGCAGATGCTTGTAACGAATTAGAACTCCCCGCATACAAAACCCTCCCCGGAAAAATGCAAATAAAAAGCCCCTTTTCATCTCCTGCTCCAGGAGACGAAAAGGGGCGCTTTTCGCGGTTCCACTCCGGTTCCAGCCAAACATCGGCGGCTCTCGTACCCGCTGTAAGGGGCGGGGCCCCGTCACCTTATCCCTTGAAGGGCTTCGGATCCAGCTCCAGGGTGGTCTTCACCGCTCAATGCGCCGGGGACCTTCCAGCCAGGGGTCCCTTCTCTGTAGCGCACGGAGAGCGGCTACTCTCCCTGTCATCGCCTTTGCAGTATATACCTCTCCGGTTTCCGAAGTTTATAGACCTGTTGGAGGTATTTGTCAAGGACAAACCTGAATCGAAACCTTAAGGGCGTTAACAGTGAACGCGAAGTCCCGCGGTTTCTGCGGGGGTCAACGGTGAACGGAAAGCCAAAGATCTCTGTCATTTCGATAGGCCTGCCTCCTGGCGGAGACAAAGTGCCCGAACGGAGTGAAGGGTGGGGATCTGTTTTGATTCTAAAAATTACTCGAAGCTGATCCAATAACAGATCCCTCGTCGTCTAATAAACCTCCTCGGGATGACAGAAATCTGGTTTTCACTACTCAGGGGTTTCTGTCTTTACGGTTGACCGTTTACGCTTTTGATCTGATGTTTCCAGACCTGGTTTCTATTGGATTTTTCAGTTTACTGTTTACCGTTGACCGTTTACGCCTTTTTAGTATCCCAGGTTTCCCCTCCAAGGTTTCCCCTCCATATTGCCCATTTCTTGACGGTCTGTTAAAATACGCCATCAGCAGATGACATATATTCCCCCCGAAGGGAGGACATAAGTATGACAGATGTTACTGCTTCCGACGCAATTGTCATGACCCGGGAGGGATACGAGAAACTCAGGGAGGAACTGGTGAACCTCAGGAGCGAAGGGCGCCAGGAGATAGCCCGGATGCTCGAGGAAGCCAGGGGTTTCGGTGACCTGAGCGAGAATGCCGAATACCACTCGGCAAAGGAAGCCCAGGGAAAACTTGAAACAAGGATCCAGTGGCTGGAGTACCAGTTGAGCAAGGCGAAAGTGGTCGATCCACGAGATATAGACCCCACTAAAGTCGGCCTTGGGACTACCGTCACTCTACTGGACCTGGACGGCAACAACCACCTTCTCTACACCATTGTCGGCTCCGAGGAATCGGACCCTGCCGCTAACAGGATATCAGCGAACAGCCCGGTCGGCCAGGCTGTTATAGGGAAGACCGTCGGGGAAGAACTCTCTGTCAGGGTGCCCAATGGGACAAGGAAATTCCGGATAACCGAGATCTCAGTAATTCCGCCTCGATAGAAGGCAATTCCCTTTGCCTCTAAGGTCAATGGAGGACATGACTATCCTCCAGGCAAGTTCAGAAAAAGTCCATCCCCTGGCAGCGGCAGATTTCGGGACCAGGCTTGTTGCGGTCATGCCCGGGGCTGTATTGACCTCAAGGACCGACGGCAGCCCGCCGTCGGTCAGTCTCATGTCCACCCTGCTGTAAATCCTGCATCCCAGTGACCGGTGTGCTGCAACAGCAGCGCGGGAAACCTTCTCCTCCACTTCCGGCGAGAGGATGGCAGGACAGATGTATTCCGTTTTACCTGCAGTGTACTTTGCCTGGTAGTCGTAGAAACCCGACTTCGGCGCTATCTCGACTACGGGGAGGGTTGAAGTATTGGAGCCCTCTTCCCAAACTGTAACGGTGATCTCTCTTCCGGGGACGTATTCCTCGACTATCACGGAACTGTCGTAAAGGGCCGCCGCTGCAAGGGCCTTTTCCACTTCACCTGCCGAAGAAACTATGTTCACCCCGACGGTACTGCCGCATCCTGAAGGCTTGACCACCATCTTCGACCATTTTTCAAGGGCTCCAACGGCCCTGCCAACATCCATTTCAGCCGGGCCATGCTCAATATCAAGATAGACCGCCTCAGGTGTCGGCACATCGTTCATGGCGAACAGGGCCTTGCTGGTGCGCTTGTCCATGGCGAGGGCACAGGCGGTCGGTCCCGAACCAGTGTAGACCTTCCCCATAAGATCAAGGGCGGCCTGAAGCCTGCCATCCTCGCCCCAGGAACCGTGAAGGGCAATAAAGAATACGTCAGACGCTGACCGTCTCGACGCCTCCAGCATCTCCAGGGCAGTAGCACGTTCTATGGGTTCTGTCTCTACCCCTGCCTCTTCCAGTGCTGAGCACACGGCCAAACCGCTCGAAAGGGAGACCTCCCTTTCGGGGCTGTCCCCCCCGAAAAGAACTGCAACCCGCAAACTGATACCTGCATTCATTCTCCGAACTCCTCTATCTCTACCTCTCTCGCTCCCAGGAAGAAAGGATGGCTGGGGAAGGCGTTCAGGACGAAAACGATCCCTGCCCAGTCGTCATCGCCTGCCCTGTCGTCACGGTAGGTCAGATCGATCCTGTAACAGCAGTCGTTTTCGTAGCTTATCCTGTAGAACATCTCATCGAGGCTGCTGTCGCGGAGGTTGTACCCGCCCCTGACAGTGAGGCTCCAGTTATCACCGAAGGGGATCAGGGCCTGCTGGAAGAACACTTCGCTGTCTGAATACCTGTCCCACTCCATTGGGGACCAGCCCTCTACCCAGCGTTTTCTCAAGACGCTGGTCATTTTTACAGGGCCTAAAGGCCACATAACTCCAATTCTGGCAGTAAAGATCCTCTGGCTACCATCTGACGATCCGTAGTCGTAGTACCAGTATTCGGCCCCCCAGAATGGGTTTAACTCCCCAATAACGGCAGAACCTGAATACGCGGCCCCAAGAGCAAGGCGCTGGGCTTTTTCCTTTAAGGTACCGCTGTCGGAGGAAGATTCATAGTCACCCCAACTGGCCCTGAACTGCCATCGCCCGTGAAGGGCGGGAAGAGCCCACCATGGCGAGAATAACGTTATCTCCGGACTTCTCCAGAGGGTCCCTTCGAAGGTGTCGCCAAGCTCCTTTTCAACCTTGACGCTCTCGGAATGGGACCACCAGAGCCTTCCGGTCCACCCGTCAAGGTTATAGTCGACTCCCCATCTCGGACTGAATCTTTTCTCCTCCCGGTCACCGTCCCATGTATATGAAGCATCGGCGAAAAAGACGACACCCTCCCTGTACTGGTAATCAACGGAAAGTGTTGCCTCCAGCCCGACACTGGACCACAGGAAAGCCTTCCACCTGGCATTTACATCACCCATGGAGAGAGGGGCTCCGTAGGAAACCCCCAACCCCTTGTCCCCCTCGTACATGACCTGGGGAAGGAACTGGGTCCTGCTTCCTTCAGACAGGTCGATAACGTAGTCGAAGGGGTATGAAAGAAGGTACTTCCCTCCTATATAGATAGCAGGCCGGGAAGCGACAACCCTGTAACCGGGGATAACAACGAGGCGCTTCGACACAAGCTGGTAATGGGGAGTATCCGATGGACAGGTCGTAAAACCCACGTCGCTCCACCGGTAGATCTGGTCGCCTTCCACAAGACCCTTCTGTACCCTTCCGGGGAGGGACTCGATCTTCTGTCCTTCCGTGATCCTGATCGTCGTTACATCGGCCCCTGAGGCGTGTATCTCTCCCCTCTCGGCGGGGAAACTGCCCGAAGCATTACGGAAAAGACCTTCACCGGAGATCATGTCCAGGGAGAGAAGATCCCCCTCAAGCCTCTGGGGTCCGTTAAAAAGGACCACTTTCTTGCCGGGAACAGAGAAGGCCTCAACAGTGTGGTCAATTGCCGAGTACTCGACCCTGGGGGCAAAAACCCTTATCAGGTCCCTGCTTATCCTCACGTTCCCGGTGGCTGTGGCGAATCCTGAAACCTGGTCGTACTCGACCCTTTCCGCCTCGAGGACGATCTGTCCGTCTGAAGCTATAGCTGCACCTGAAGGCAAAAACAGGATAAATGCGGCCAGAACAACAAGAGATCTTTTCAGTTGGCTGATCCCTGCCACGTGACTACAGCCCCTTCCTCTACCACGACGGAACCGGACATTGAAATTCCACCCCTCTCGCCGGTAAGAACAAAAGCATCTTTACTTGCCTCAAATCCTTCCGGCAAAACCCATAGAGACCTTCCAGGGTCCCAGTCCGCCCTTGGAGCTTTCCAGTCAAGGCTACCTGACTCGTGATCGATATGGCCGGTCACTTCATAGAGCAGGATCTCCCCGGAAACCTCAAAGATAGTCCCCCGCAGGGAGTCGATGTCCCATATGGCTCCACTCCCTGATCTTATGACCACTTTCAGGACTTCCGCTTCGCTGGCATCGCCTTTTTTCTCCACTCTCTCCGCACTGAGATGCCAGTCGTTCCCGTTCTCTTCACGGATCACGTCCAGCCCCTCGACGATTATCGGCGGGACATCGGGGCTCTCTTGAACCGTTCTCTCCTCCAGGAGAAGATCCCTCACTAGCCCCATGGCAAAAAGCAGCATCAGAACCGCGGCCGCAACGAAAAGGAAGCGCCGGTTCCCCTCAAATCTCAAGGATCTCCCCCCGATCGGGCAAATGGAAGGCCGTTACACGGACCCCATCAAAGCTTGTAATCGATGACTGCCGAAAGCCCGACCTTCTGGACGCGGCGAAATCGCTCAAGCGGATTTGTGGAATCGATCGGTATCAGTATCCTCACACCGACCCGCCCCATGAAACTGGCTGAGATCTCCGCCACTGCCCTGACCCGGTCAACTTCCGCCTTCGGCCCCGCCACCTGGGCAGCACCTATGGAGGTGCCGCTGCCTACGGAGACTATCGGGACCACTTTTGTCTCGTCCTCAACACCAACACCGCGGTTAAAGGTTACAGTGTTTATAAAATCGTTTATCTGGCCGGCAAAACCGCTGACCAGGAAGCCGCCACCCAGGATCCCTACCAGGTCACCCAGATCGACGGCGGCAGCCGCACCGGTAAGCAATGTCAGGCCGATTGCAACAGCTGCGATAAATTTCCTAATCCTGGTCAAGAGGCATTCCACCTTCCTGTCCTTGCTCCGGGGCAACCTCCTGAGCCTGTGCTTCCGCTGGAGTTGTCCCTTTGTCGTCTCCCAGAAGACCGTGCAAAGATGACGGGACCGGGTACGCCTTTACCCCTGACGAAGATGCTGTCTCCAGGTAGATCGGGGTACCGGGTACGATATCCGGTGCATCCCCCTTGACGAATAGCCCCCCCACAAGGCCTACAGGGCCAAGCAGGGCCAGTCCTACGACACTCGTTCCGAGAGCCGTGGCGACAGTTGTGTCGGATTTGGTGGCCAGAGCGGCGGCATCGCCAAGGAATACGGGCACCTTTTCAGGGCCGAGGGGTTCAAGGCGGTCAAATGCGAACTTGATCTCCGCCGGCCTTCCGAAACTGCGGGGAGGCTTTACCCTGTCGATCACTGCTATGACCCGGGATCCCCTGGGTGCCACGAGAAAGCCCTCCACGGAAAGGTGCTCTTCCAGCTTAAGCCTGACAATATCACCTACCGCCGCGCTTTTGGGGGATACCCTGTCCACGAAGGAGGCTTTGAAAACAAGGTTGGCAGGAAGATTCACGTCCTGCCAGAAAAGCTGACCGGGAAACAGAAGCGCAAGAAGGCGTTCAAGCCTCATCGCCAGGGGGCGCCCCTCCCCGGCCTCGCCCTCGAGATGGCGTTCTATCTCACCTATCCTCCGTGCAAGGGAGAGGTCTGGACGTGCCTCGTGAAGGATCGCCCACTCGGCAAGTCCCGTCTTGAACATCATGGAAGGCTGCCCCAGCGTCCCGTTTCGGATGAAGTTCATAAGGCCCAACTGCCGCTCCGAGATGCTGCCTGGCAGTTCCCTTCCGAAAAGGTCCGTCTCAACCTTGCCCAGCCTCTGGATTATGCCCCCGGTGCCGATCTCTCCATAGATCATGGTGTCCAGCAGATCCTGGACCTGCGCCGGCGTCTCCAGTTCCTCTCCCAGGGCCGGCCCAGCCGCTGCCAGGGAGAGAAGAAGCAACAGAAGAACTGAAATGGAAAGGATCCTCGTCCTCATACTGTTCCCCCCTTTTTGTCAGGATCTTCGGCCCTGTCGCGGGCCGCTCGAATAAAGCCTACGAAAAGCGGATGAGGCCTGACAGGCCTCGACTTGAGTTCAGGATGGAACTGCACTCCCACGAACCACGGATGATCTTCCAGCTCAATGATCTCCACCAGGTCACGCCCCGGGCAGATCCCGGCCATCCGCATCCCGCGGGATCTCATCATCTCCCTGTAGTCGTTGTTGAACTCGTATCGGTGCCTGTGGCGCTCCCTGATAAGGGAAGATCCTCCATAGGCCGCGAAGGAGAGGGAGTTCACGTCCAGTTCACAGGGATACTCACCAAGCCGCATGGTCCCCCCGAGATCCCTGACCCTTTCCTGTTCATGCATCAGGTGTATTACAGGGTCCGGGGTCGCAGAATCCATTTCCACGCTGTGAGCCGTATCAAGGCCGCATATATTCCTGGCAAACTCAACAACTGCTATCTGCATTCCCAGGCAAAGCCCAAGGTAGGGGATCTTGCGCTCCCTGGCGAATCTGGCCGCCAGCATCTTGCCGGCGACCCCCCTTGAACCGAACCCTCCGGGAACAAGGATCCCGTGAACCCCGTCCAGGAGCGAAATACCCTGGGTCTCCACATCCTCGGCCTCAACATGGCGTATGCTTACCCTCACACGGTTGGCCGTTCCAGCATGAGACAGGGCTTCGACAACGCTGAGGTAGGCATCCTTGTGGCTCACGTATTTGCCGACCATGGCCACCTCCACCACGCCTTCCGGGTTCTCGCAGGCCTCTACGAAAGCCCTCCAGTCATCCAGGGCCGGTTCCTGCTTCGGTTCAAGACCGAGCCTCTTCATTACCAGCGTGTCGAACTCCTGATCGTAAAGCTGGAGTGGCACCTTGTAGATCGATGAGACATCGATCGCCTCAACAACAGCCTCCCTTGGGACACTGCAGAAAAGCGCTATCTTGTCCCTGATGTCGTTTCCGAGATGGCTGACGGACCTGCAGACAATGACGTCGGGCTGAATGCCAAGACGCCTGAGTTCGTGAACGCTATGCTGGGTGGGCTTGGTCTTCAGTTCCCCCGCCGCCGCTATATATGGGACCAGGGTAACATGGCAGTAAAGGACGTTCTCACGGCCAACCCTGTTCGTCATCTGGCGAATAGCCTCAAGAAAGGGCTGTCCTTCGATGTCACCTACGGTGCCTCCTATCTCCGAAATAACCACGTCAACATCACTGTTTATCTTGAGGATGCTCTCCTGTATCTCATTGGTTATATGGGGGATCACCTGGACCGTTGCCCCGAGGTACTGTCCGGCCCTCTCCCTGGAGATAACAGAAGAATATATCTTGCCTGTTGTCAGCGTGTTGTCGCTTGTCAGCGATTCATCAATGAAACGTTCATAGTGACCCAGGTCAAGGTCTGTTTCCGCTCCATCGTCCGTGACAAAAACCTCACCGTGCTGGAACGGGTTCATCGTCCCCGCATCAACGTTGATATACGGGTCCATTTTGATGATGGATACCCTGAAACCCCTTCGTTTCAGCAGAACCCCCAGGGAAGCGGCCGTTATTCCCTTCCCCAATGATGAAACAACCCCGCCTGTTACAAAAACGTATTTTGGCATATATGAGAAACCTCCAGAAGATGAAGATCAAGCCGTGAATCGTGACTCGTAACTCGTGACC
>Ga0228535_1000782_pt1 | contig 72138 bp, 65 predicted proteins | sample SJ1metagenome_FD_168457 | JGI IMG/M metagenome (GOLD analysis project Ga0228535, IMG submission 168457) | Enriched culture of PCE-dechlorinating microbial communities from Ithaca, New York, USA - SJ1 | ecosystem: Engineered > Modeled > Simulated communities (microbial... > Unclassified | place...
AGCATCACGGTCTTGATGCCCAACCCGTGCAGTGCGGCAATGGCCCGCCGGCCGGAATCCCTGAGCACGTCGGCCACACAGATCACGGTCAGGGGCCCGGCGGCCGTCGCAAGGACCACGCACGTCTTCCCTTCCTGCTCCAGACGGGTCAGCTCCCGTTCCAGGGCCGGATCACGAACGGCCAGCTCTTCCATAAACCTCTGGTTGCCCAGGTAGTAGCTCTCGCCGTCTATCTCACCGGCCACTCCCCGTCCGGGCATGTTCCTGAAATTGACCACCGCGCGCAGCGCCCCACCGCCTGAGTCCTTTTTCCAGCGCTCCACGATGGAGCGCGCAATGGGATGACCGGCATGCTCCTCCAGACTGGCGGCCAGGCGTAGTACATTTCCTGCATCCTGCCGACCAAGTGGCAGGATGTCCGTTACGGCCGGTTTGCCCCGGGTGAGGGTTCCGGTCTTGTCGAGCGCCACGTAGCGGAGCTTCCGCCCCCCTTCCAGGTACACTCCCCCCTTCACCAGGATGCCGTGATGGGCCGCGGCGGCCAGGCCGCTGACCACCGAAACCGGGATGGAAATGACCAGCGCGCACGGGCAGGATATGACCAGCAGCACCAGCGCCTTGTACACCCACTCGCTCCATGCCAGCCCCATGAACAGCGGCGGAATCACTGCCACCAGCAGGGCCACGGCCACTACAACAGGCGTGTACCGCCTGGCAAAGGCATCCACCAGCCGCTGGGCCGGGGCGCGTTGCGCCTGGGCCTCCTGCACGGCGTGGATTATCCGCGCCAGAGTGGTGTGCTCGTAATCGCCGGTCACTCTGAATTCGAACACGCCGTTCTCGTTGACCGTACCGGCAAACACCGTATCTCCCCCGGTCTTCTCGATCGGCAGGCTCTCTCCGGTGATGGGTGCCTGGTTGACGCTCGAGTATCCGGCCGTGACCACCCCGTCCAGCGGGACCCGCTCTCCCGGCCTCACCCGGCAGATCTGTCCGGACCTTACCGAGGCCGCCTCCACCTCACGCCATTGACCGTTCTCGAGACGGACCGTAGCGGTTTCCGGCGAGAGGGCCATGAGGCCGCGGATTGCGTTGCGGGCCCGGTCCAGGGACAGGGCTTCTATTTTCTCGGCAACGGCGAACAGCCAGATGACCACCGCCGCTTCCGGCCACTGGCCGATGACGAGGGCGCCGATGACGGCAATCGACATGAGAAAATTGATGTTGAGGGAGAGGCTCCTCAGGGCGGCCCATCCCCGCTTGAGGGTCGGCAGGCCGGCACTGAGAATGGAGACCGCCACCAGGACCATGATGGGGAGCGAGATCTCCTGCCCGGTTACCCAGGCGACGATTTCCGACCCGACCGCCGCGAGACCGCTGATCGTCAGCAGCCACCAGGAGCCGATGACCGACTGCACCGCACCCTTGGCCGGTTTCCGCGTCCGGCCGGCCGCCAGTTCCTGGGGGTGCATGTTGACTGCATTCAGCCGGGAGACGACCCCTTCGACGGTTGCCAGGCTGTGATGCACGGTCAGTTCCCGGTCCAGCAGGCTGAAATCGAGCCGGTGGATGCCGGCCATGCCTTCCAGGGCATTGCGGATGATGAGTTCCTCACTCGGGCAGCACATGTTCCTGATGAGAAACCGGGCAGTCTTGCTTTCTTTGGACTGGGGATTCTCGTCCGGCGTTGCTGCGTCGCCCTTTCCGTCTTCATGATGTTCCACGTGACAGCAGGAACAGACCGATTCCAACGGGTTATCTGCGTGGGAAGAACGGTTCAAATGGTTCATTTGAGCCCCTTTTCTGATATGTGGTTAGAGATTGCAACGCTGAGCGATGTTCTATAAAATCAATATAGAACCTTGCAGCAGGTGTAAGGTCAAACATTTTTTCGGGGGCAAAAATGCTGATTGGAGAACTTGCCAGACATACGGGATGTGATACCGGAACGATCCGCTACTATGAACGTGAAGGGTTGCTGCAGAAACCTTACCGCGCCCCGTCCGGCTATCGGAAATATACCGAAGCCCATCTTGCGCAGCTCAATTTCGTACGGCACTGCCGTTCCCTGGGAATGACGCTGGCCGAGATCAGGGTCCTGCAAGGATTCCAGGCAAATCCTCAGGCGCCCTGCGCCGAGATCAACGAGCTGATCAATCGGCAGATTGCCAGGATACAGCAGCAGATCGAGGGGCTGCAGGCACTTGGAAAACAACTGGCCGCGCTGAGGACCTGCTGCAACGCCGACCTCATCGCAAGCGAGTGCGGGATCCTGAAAGCCCTTGCCTCGGCCGCTGAAAACGACGAGGGAGATTGACCTAGTTTCTGTCCGGAAAGGGTGCTTTTTGACTCGGCAGTTTGCCTCGCCCTTCGGGCAGCCTTCGCTGTCCAATCCGGTGAGGCCGGATTGTCGCCCTGGCTGTGTCAATCCGCGGGTTTGCTTGTGCGACGTACTACGTGCACGCCTGCGCGCAACCCCTTGATTTTGTCAGCCTTCGCTGTCAACTTTTCGGGGAAAAGTTTCTTGCCAGGACAAAAAATCCCCGCTTTCCAGATCAGAAACCGGTTGTTACTTAACTGGAGTTTCCGGATGGAAACTAACCTAGCGAAAGGAGCGGAAGAAGGGCAGGATGGGCGGGACGGCTGTAATAGTTAATAGATTGCGCTCTCTGGCCGCCTGTTCCAGCAATTCGTAGACCGCAGCTGCTCCGACGGCTCGACATGGACTGCTGCAGCGGACAACAACATGTCAGCGAATAAAATTCATAAAACATTTCTCCTCTATCTCTGGTGGAACGACCTTGTCTTTGCCGTTTTCGACCAGTTTCATCAGCCATGCCATATTTTTGCCGAGGACGCGCATGATCTGCACCCCCTCTTCGTCATTGAGCGCTTCTCCCGGCATAAGCCCATGAATAACGTTCCAATAGTTCGACGTTGGTATCAGCATCTCTGAATAGCAGAGATAATTGTTCAACTGCTCAAATGCCGGCAGACCTCCGGAACGCCTCACCGCAACCACCGCTGCGCCAACCTTGTGGCGCAGCATGCCGTCGCTGAAGCCGGTCACAAAGAAGGACCGGTCGAGAAACGATTTCATGGTCCCTCCTATGGCCGAATAATGAACAGGAGAGCCGAGTATGATACCGTCTGCCAGTTTCATCTTCTGAATCCACTCGTTGACCTCATCTCCGGTGAATACGCATTGCTCATTTTTATTCTTCATGCACTCGAAGCATGCGCTACAGCCCCTGATGACCTTGCTCCCCACATGAACTATCTCAGTTTCTATCCCTTTTTTTTCCAGTTCTGCGGCAACGATTTTTATTGCATGGTAAGTATTGCCTTCCTTGTTGGGACTCCCATTGAACGCTAGCGCTTTCATTCTTTACCCTTCCTTCTTTTACAGAATGTGTGCTGTATGACTTCCACGTAGAGTTTTCTGAAACGCACTCAATCAATAAATGCAGTGTGGTACTACTTTTTCAAAAGTTTTAAATAATTTTCAAAGGAGTGAAAACCGGCCAGAGCTCCTTCGCCATAGATGACGAACGGTACCCCTACTATCCCCAACTTCTCGGACATATTCCAGTCTGAATCCACTGACTTCGCGAAAAGACCTTTGTCAAGGACGAGGGACACTTGGTCCACAGGAAGTCCTGCCGAAATAGCAATATTTTCCAACTCCTCAAACCGGGCGATATTGCGTCCCTCAATGAAATACGCATGGAAAACTGCTTTACGAAACAAATCTCCCTTGCCCATTGACTCTGCCCACTTACCCAGCTCCTGCGCTCGGCGGCTATTGGAAACTGTCTTTCTAGTTTCACCCAACGGCAAACCCAATTCCTCTGCTACACTGCGCATACGGTCTTTCCCGCGGCCGGAATCCGGTTTCAGGTCCGGAAACACTGCTGGCAGTTCGATTCCCTGTTCGGGTATTTCCGGGTGCAGTGGAAAGGCCCTCCATTGGATGGGAATCCCGCATTCCTTTTGAATTCTGTCAATACTCACGATACTGAGGTAGCACCATGGGCAGATGTAATCGAAGAAAACCTCCAACTCTGAAATTTGGTTCATGGTCGTCCTCCTCTTTTGTCATGCAAGGAATGCCATCGTGGATCAGACTGGATGCCCTCTTTCCACTCGATAGAATTGCTCTGGACAAAATAATTGCATCTTTCGCTAAGGGATGCCTTTCGACTTGATTGTAAAAACCGCGCGTTCAACACGTCTCAGAGCGTCTCCGACCTCCTCCTCGACGGCACTGACAGCATCGAGGACCAGGCAGTGGAGCGAATTATCATACAAACCCCAGGATCGGACGCATTCCACATAGCCCTCGTTTATATATCGGCACAAGAGATAACGCGCCCTTTCCAAGGAAGACAATTCCTGGTACGCTCCGATATGGTTGAGAAACGCTTCACGGTCTGCGCTAAGCCGCCCGCTCAGGGTGAAGACGTTCGTTAATTGCAGCGTTTCCAACAAACAGTCAAACTCGATACCTTCTATGAGCCGCCTGAGTTCCTCCACGTTCTGATCTTCAGTGGGAGGCAGGAATTCACCCGCTTCCCACTTTCTGTAAAGGAGTGAACCTTCCTGGACCGCGAGGCTCCTCACTCTGACCTCCGTAGGCCTCAACTCGTTGAGGACTTGTATTGTTTCCTGGATATGCCGCTCTGCAAGTTTTCTTTCTGCTCCCCCGAGACCCGGCATTACAAATGCTGCCATGTGTATCCCTGCGGCGATGATCTTTCGGCCTCCCGAGATGTGCTCAATTTTAGACGCCCCTTTTTTCATGTACCGCAAGACATCGTCGCACCCCGATTCGATCCCTACATAACAACAGGTAAGCCCTGCATGTTGGAGTTCCTTCAGCTCATCCGGTGTCAGCTTGTTGCAGGTTCGGGACCTCGCATAGCTGGAAATGCGCTCAACGGTGGGAAAAGATTTCTTGAGGTATTCCAGTACATGGAGAAGGGCAGTGGGCTTCATCGATACGGCATTCGCGTCCTGTAAAAACACCCTCCTTGCACCGTGAGTCATCCAGTTGGCCACATTGTTCAAGGTACGGAATGCCTTCCATTGTGACTTCGTCACCTCATATGGGTATTTGCCGTAAACCTCAGGACTCCGTTTTATATGCTCACCAAACACAGCCCTGTTAACACAACCGCCAAAGCCCATGTCCCGTGACGTCTTCTCCAGACACTCATAAGTACGCCGCACTGCGTCAATATCTGCCTCAATTTCATGCAGGTTCCGTGTAGAGAAGGCCCGCCCCTTGTAGGCCGGGCAAAAGAGACATTGATTCCAAGGGCAATTCCTGCTGACCCTGAGAATCAACGATTCGCCTTCCCCGATAGGACCCATGGGCCCCATCTCCATAATCCAGTCTTCTGGCTGTCGTGAATTCATACCATAAGTTAATGCCGGTTTAAGGACTTGCATCCATTTACATTGCAACGGGGAAATAAAATTAGACCAGTCTATTTAATTTTGTGGCAACAAAAAAATACGAATTACTCTTTTTATTTCAAATACCTTTCGAAGAATAGATAGATAAAATTTTTGAGGGGCTCAGATGACTTCTTGACCTTGGCACGAAGCAGTGCCCCTTCCCAAGATGAAATCAAATTCTCAGCCACCATTTCTGGGTCCAGATGTGCTGGCATAGCATTTTCCTTTTGCGCTTCACTAAGTATTACTGAAAAATCTTTAGCCCAGTTTTGTAGTGCCTCCTCAATGCGGAGTCTGAATCTCTCGTTTTTGTCGGACATTTCAAGCGCAAGGTTGCCGATCAAACATCCTTTGCTGCAGTCGTAGCTTTCAAATTTTGTAATAAAGTATTCGAAACATCTCTTTATCCGGTCAAGTGGCGGCAATGAGTAGTCCTGTAAAAAAAGTTGAATGGTTTGATGCAGGTTTTCTGCAAATAGGTCGATAATCGCCAAGCCAAATTCCTCTTTGCTGGGAAAAAAATTGTAGAATGAGCCCCTTGGTATGTTCGCTTGCTTCAGAATTGTCTCAACACCGGTAGCATCAAACCCCCCGCTCAATACGACTTCGAGGCCTGCCTTTGCGATTTCCCCTTTGTCATGCTTCCGTCTCATGGTGAGTAACTTAGACCAGTCGGTTTAAAATGTCAATTATTATTATCCTACCAATCGTGGGGGGAAATAAGTAGTTTCCATCCGGAAACTCTGGAAAAATGTTTGAGGGTCGGGTCGGGGCTTTCACGGAGCCTCTCGTCCGGCCTGAGTGCAATCGGGCGACTCACGGGAAAGCGCCTGAATTCAGCAGAGTATTTGATCCAGGCAAAGGATGGTGACCGATTACGAGGGGCTTCGGGGAAGTTCCGACCTGGCCCCTGCCGACACTTTCCAGATGAAAACTAAGTAGTTTTCTCACGTAAATCTGTACAGGAAAGCAGGCAGGGTAAGTTGTTCAACAAGCATGGGTTCCTCCTGCAGATAAGTATGGTCGTTGGCGCTTCCATAACTACCTGATGGAACTCATGCTTTCAATTTTTTAACCCTGTGCTTCTATGCCCAGATTTCAGAGACGAACCTTGGGTAATTTCTTTATTAAAAGAATAACCTCGCCCTTCTTGACAATCCCTAATAAAGATAGAAACTTGGTTTCATACCCCTCATTGGTGAAGGCGCTGGAGCCATTCACCATTCCCTGTTCAGTCTCTGTTCAATGATGCCCAAAAGCACGTTCGTGGTTCGAAAAGACGGACCACGAAATTACGCCTCACATCCGCAACATCGCTGATGCTGCCCTACTGGAGGGCGGTCAGATGAACCAGCCAACAACTATCACTCATGAAAATCGCAGCGACGTACCTGAACGGCTGCCGTTCACCGTCGGCGTGTCACGCCAGGCGATGAGCGGCAGCCGGAGCGTGCGTGGATAACCGGCGCCTGAATCATCATGCCGGCCGGCCGTGGTCTGTGTGGAGGGGTACGACCCCGAGTGCTCATTGGAAAGGAGTAGGTCTATGAAAAGGGTAGTTCTGTTGTCCATCGGCGTATTCATCGCGGTTGCCATATGGGGAATCAATGATTCCCGGGCGGCCACCAAGGAGATCATTCGGATAACCTGCTGGGAAGGGTATGCGGACAAGGCGGTTATCGATGATTTCAAGAAGTTGGTGAAAGAAAAATACAAGATTGACGTCGAGGTGAAACCCTCCTACGCGACGGGCCAGGAGGATTTTTACAATGCCGCGAAAAACGGCATGGCGGATCTCATTTCGCCTCCGGCCGACATGCCAAAGACACCCCGGTTCAACACTTTCAAAAAAGACGGCATGCTGCTATCCCCCCTTGATATGAACAACATTCCCAATGCGAAGCACATGCTGCCGTTCTTTACGGCCGACAAATCCCTCGTTGAGGGAGGGAAGCGGTACGGCCTGCCGTACAACTGCGGTCCCTACGGACTGGCCTACAACACGGCCGTCGTCAAGGAGGCGCCGAAAAGCTGGAACGTTTTCTGGGACAAGCGGTACGCAGGCAAGTACACCATCAACAATAACTTCCACAAGGTCAATATCTGGATAACCGCCCTTGCGCTTGGTTACAACTACGAAGATATCTTCAACATCGACCGGCTGGACCGCAAGAAGATCCAACCCAGGCTGAATGAACTGGTGGCGGGTGCGAAAAGCCTCTGGGACGGGGAAGCCAATGCGGACGAGTTCCCCCAACTGTCATTGGCCACCACCTGGGGATTCTCGGTGGTGAAGGCCAATCAGAAGGGGGGCCATTGGAAGCTGGCCAGCCCGAAAGAAGGCGGCACCGCCTGGATCGACTACTGGTGTATTACCCATGCGGCCAAAGGAATGAAAAAGAAGCTGTGCGAAGAGTGGATTAACCTGCACTTGTCTCCCAAGTACCAAGCCGCGGTTGTCAAACAGCAGGGCGTCTCGCCGGTTGTCGATAATGTGGGAAACCTCGTGACTCCCGAAGAAAAAATCCTGTTTCATGTGGGAAACAACGAGTACTTCAAGACCGTGGCAATCTGGCGGGTGATGAACGAAAAAACGGAAAAGGCCTTTGACGAGATGTGGGAGACAGCCAAAAAGCTGCGCAGGAAATAACAACAACGAGGAAAGCGGCCAATGAAACCGCAGGAACAGGGGAGGTGGTCGACAGGAACCAGAACAGCGGAGACGCACCGGTGACGAATGAAGAAGATTCCGGAGAATCAGGGAGTCAGGGTTGAACCATATCAAACTGACCAGGAGGGCACAATGAAGACATCTTGGGGGGCAATATCTTTGAGTTTCGTGCTTGTCATGGCAACGGGTCTTGGGACATATGCCCGCGCTCAGTCCGTGCCGCAGGAGAACTTGGCCGTGCAGGCCGAGGCGGCCAAACCTGCCGGAAAATTGATCCCGGAGGACCTTACCGCAGACTTCAACGTATCACTCTACTCCCAGTACATCTGGCGCGGACTGGAGCTGAGCAGGGACAGCCTGGTGATCTTTCCCACCATGACCGTCGCTTACAAGGGGTTTGCGGTAAATATATGGGTCGACCTGGACACCAACTTCGCAGGAACGGCAAAGAAGGAATTCAAACTTCAGGAAACGGACATAACGGTCTCGTACAGCAACTCGTATGAGCCGTGGAAACTGAATTATTCCGTGGGATGGATCCTCTACGACTACCAGCCGACCGCGGGCGAGCCGGATGGGACGATCAGGGACACGAAAAACCAGGAAATCTTTCTGAGCCTCGGGGTGGATACCCTGCTCAAGCCCACCTTCACCGTCTATAACGAGATAGAGATTGGACAGGCCTGGTACTTCTCTCTCGGGTTATCCCACAGCTTCGCCATCTACAAGGACTGGTCCCTGGATGTGGGGGGATGGGTCAGCTACCTGCACGACAAGTCGAACGACGACTTCTCCAATTTCCATGACGGCAACATCTCGGCCGGCCTGAAGATCCCCATCAACAACTACCTCTCCATCAAGCCGAACATACAGTACTCGTTCGCGCTCAGTGGAGACGCGGCGCAACGCATCAGGAACAACAGCGAAGCCCTCTTCCATCATCGTCAGGACAACTTTGTCTACGGTGGTCTCATTATCGACCTGGCAATATAGCTGAAGATGACCTACAGCACAACTAACGGAATAAAAGGAGGAACCAGAGCATGAAACGGTTTCTAGTGATTGCAGCAGCGCTGTGTTTCGGGCTTCTCGGTGTCAGCACTTACTGTGGCGCCGTCACCATCAAAGACGTGAAACCCGGGGAGGATGTCTTCAGCTATATAACACGGGTCAAAGGTTCTTTTGACCAGAGACTGTACCAGCAGGTCATAGGGGCGGCAAACCCGTTCAAGGAAGGTGACGATACCATCGGCGTCGGCGCCGATAACAACGCCAGCAGGGAAAACGCCAGGAAGCTCCTGGCCAATACCAAGATCAAGGACATAACCAATCACCCCCTGCTCAATGACGACCTGTACAAATTCATCGCAAAATCGGTCAACTCCGCCCAGTACAACAAGATTAAAGACTGGACCATGGGGCGGATGAAGACCTTTCTCCTGACCAAGACGGAACCCGAGATCAAGGCGGTCATGTTCGGCATGAACAGCGAGGTGGTCGGCTGTCTGCCCAAGCTCATGAGTAATCAGGAACTGATCGCGGTAAACAGGAAAATCTTCAATCCGCTGCCCGGCACCAAGATCGGCGCGAAAGGCTACATGAGCGCACGTATTCAGCCGAATTCTCCGACCGATGATCCGGAAGAGATTGTATGGCAGGTGCTGAGTGCGTTCTCATACGGTGTCGGAGATTTGGTGCTCGGGACCAATCCGGTGGACGGGACAAAAGAAAGTACCGCACGAGTTGAAGCGGCCCTCAAGGATGTCGTCGATACATTCAAGCTCAACCAGACTATTCCCTGGTGCGTATTGGCGCATGTTGACGTCCAGCGGGCGATATTCAATGAAACGCCGGAACAGATCTCATTGATATTCCAGAGCCTTGCGGGAACCGACGTGGCAAACAAGACATTCGACATAACCGTCGACAAGATGGTCGACCATGCAAAATCCCGCAAGGGGCAGAGATACGGGCTGTACTACGAGACCGGTCAGGGCTCCGACTTCACCAACGGCGGCGCCGAAGGCGTTGACATGGTGGTGCTTGAGTCCCGCAAATACGGATTTGCCCGCGGTCTGCAGCAGATACTCGCCGAAGTCCAGCCCCAGGGCGCTTATACCCATTTCAATGACGTCGCGGGCTTCATCGGTCCGGAGGTGTTCAGAACCCGGGAACAACTTGTCCGCTGCACCCTTGAAGACATATTCATGGGCAAACTGCAGGGACTCACCGCCGGTCTCGATATCTGCTCCACCCTGCACATGTCGGTAAGCCTTGATGACCTTGAATGGTGCCAGGACCAGATCATGCCGGCCAACCCGGCCTATCTCATGGCCCTTCCCACCAGAAATGACCCGATGCTCAGCTACCTGACCACAAGTTATCAGGACCATGTGCGCATCCGCGAAAAATTCGGCTACAAGGTGAACGATGCCATGTGGGCGTTCTTCAAGCGCATCCAGGTCATTGACAGGAACGGCAAACCTACGAAACATTTCGGCGACCCCATATGGGTCTACTATCAGTACCGCCTAGCCAAGGGTGACACGCGCTCTCAACAGACAATAATGGCGGAAGGCAGACAGAAGTTCGACGCGATCCACAATACCTGGCTCAAGACCGGCGACAAGGTGCCCCTGGCCTCCGGGTACGGCAACAATCTGTGGGATCTGAATCCGCAACTTGACAAGAGGATACGGGAGCTTTACGCCGACGCAAAAAAAGCCATCTGGGCGGAGCTTACTCCGGAGTTTATCAAGAAAATGCCCGATTCAGTTCAACTCGCCACCCTGTCAAAGGATCGTGAAAACTACATCGTGCATCCTGACACCGGTGAAAAACTGAGTGAACAGTCGGTTGCAACCCTTGAAAAGCTGCGCGATTCCTGGCAGGGGAAAGCCCCGGATGTCCAGATTGTCATATCCGACGGTCTGAACGCCAATTCAATCATGGATCCCGAGCATGTGCTGCCGTATATCGCGGCGCTGAGACAAGACCTCCAGGCTGCCGGACTTACCGTTGACAAACAGAACATCGTCATCACCAGCGGCCGCGTGCGCGCAGGCTACATGGTCGGGGACATACTGTTCGCCAAAGCGAGCCCCGACAAGCCCCGCGCCGTAATCCACATCATCGGCGAGCGTCCGGGCACCGGCCAGAATGCCTTCTCGGTGTATATCGCCGCGCCCAAGGCACAAGTCTGGGCCGAGAAGAAGGTCGACCACAATATCGTGAAAGTGGTGTCCGGCATCTCCAAACAGGCGACAAAACCGAAAGACGCGGCCAAACAGACCGTCAAGCTGCTCAAGGAAATGATAGCAATCTGAATCGGTCCAGCCCCAAAGAGGCGGCTTGCACAGTGTCTCTTTGGGGCTGTCTTTCACCCCTGTTCCGGCCGGTAGCCTTATCCAACAAGGCTCACAACGATAGATCGAGCTTCCCGCATATGGACAAAGAGCAACCGACAGCTCACGCTGACCACGTCACCCCTCCCCTGCCCCAGAAAATCAAGCTTTATATATCCGCGCTGCGCTCCGTCCCCTTCTACCGCTACGGAGAGATCGGCAACATCTGCTACACCATAGGAAAAAACATCCTCGACGGCGTGATTCTCTACACCATGTTTTCCATGGCTGAACGGGAGCTCAAGGTCGCCGCCGTTCTCGGTATCGTAGTGAAATATGCCTATCCGGGCATAACGATGATCTCAAGCACCTATACTTCAGAATTCATAGATCACCTGGAAGCGTTACGTGACATAAAAATGCAGATCGCACGGCTCATCAGGGTGCAGTTGGGAATCGCCACAGGACAGTCCCTGGGCGCAGTCTGCCTTTTGCTCTGTTTCCCGCCGATCTTCACATACTTTTTCGCGGGGTTGTCCTTCAAGGCCCATCTGCTGGTGGCGATTTACCTCCTGCATCACATATGTGACGGATCAGCGCAGATAATCGAGGGCAGGACCTGGTTCAAAATCATCGAAATCAAAATCCGCAGAGGCGACAACGAAAAGCTGTCACGGAATTTCTGGGTCATTTATACCCTGGCGCAAAACTTTCAGCTTCTGCTGGGTCAGCTTTTCATCTGGTCGGCATTGGGCATAACAACCGAGCTTGCTCCTGCCCTCACCTCGCCACTGTTGAGCAGTGTCGTGTACTTCGGATTCTTTGCCGTCGTCATATCCAAATTCATTCTTCCCGTTACCTATAAATTGAAACTATGCGCGTGAGACCTGTCGGCTTCAGGTTTATGTATGATTCAGGTAGACAATATTCATTTTTCAATAGATGACAAAAAGATTCTTGAGGGGATCTCGGCACGTTTTGAACCCCGCAGGATTCACGGCATCATCGGGCCGAACGGCTCCGGCAAATCCACCCTGCTGAAAAATATCTGCGGGATCTGGGAGCCGCAGTCCGGCTCCATCCTGCTCGACGGCAGAAACGTTACCGGGATCCCGCGGAAAGAGCTGAGCACGCTGGTGACCCTGGTGCCACAAAACACAACCATCGGTTTTCCCATATCGGTCTTCGACATGGTTTCCATGGGGCGCAACCCGCACCTGGGAAGATTTGAAGGGTTGCGGCAGAAAGATCGGGAGATAGTCGAGCGGGCGTTACGGCAGACCAACATCTCTGCCTTGAAAGACAGAAACATGAACGAGCTGTCCGGGGGCGAGGGCCAACTGGCAATAATCGCACGGGCAATTGCGACAGAGGCTCCTCTGATACTGCTGGATGAGCCGACCTCCGAGCTCGACATAAAGCACACACTGGAGATTGTTGATATTCTCTACGGGTTCAAGGAGCAGGGCAAGACCATGCTGGTGACCATCCATGACCTGAACCTGGCTCGAAGGTTTTGTGATACAATAACTCTACTGTGTCGCGGAAAGCTGCATTACTCGGGCACTCCGGAGGACGCATTTGACGAGGAACGTATCAAGCAGGTCTTTGAAGTTAAGGTAAGGGAATATAAACACAACGACGGCACCTTCCTTGATTTTTACAGATAGTATTTACTGCAAGGATCCGCCATGCGAACCTGTCTCATGATTGCAGGAAGCGTTTTCGCTTTCTGCCTCATTGCTGCCACTGCAACTCCAGAGGCCGGCAACGTTCCGAAAACAGCTCCACATCGTGACTTGGATAGCTTGAAAAACGCGCTGAGCCTTGTCAGGGGCAAGGCGCAAGCCGAAGGTCCATGGCCGCGCACCGTACGCTACACCCTCAAACGCTATGATTTCAAGACCGACTCATTCCAGCAGGAAGCACGAAGCATCGTCATAAGAAAGAAACCGCTGCGGATAATACCTCACTCAGTGGGCGTGGCCGAGATACTGTGGGCAATCTGCCCTCGTGAGCGTCTGGTTGCGTTTAACGAATTTTCCGCCGATCCGGACTCAAGCTTCATAGCGGACACGGTGCGTGCGCGCGGGCCCATATTCAAATCGAAGCAGACGGAACTAGTCATCGGCTCTCGGCCCGACCTGGTTTTCACCGTGTTTTATTCCAGTGCCGACTTCAAGGAAAAACTCCATCAGGCACGTATCCAGAGCTTTGACCTCGGCTACTTCGGAACAATCGAATCCATCAAGGAACAGATTCTGCTCATCGGCGACATTATCGGCGAAGAGAGCAATGCGCGGGCATTGGTACGCCTTATCGATACCAGGATCCGGGAGCTGCAGGCCAGGCTTCCCAAGAGGGGCCGCCCCGTCCGTGTACTGTACTACGATGAGGGCGGCTATGTTCCCGGCATGTCATCCAACTTCACCTCGATCTGCCAGATAATCGGCGCCGTCAACGTGGGGGCGGAACAGGGAATAAAATCCTGGTCCCAGATCGACCATGAGACCCTGCTCAAGTGGAACCCCGATGTCATTATCGTTCCCGAACGCAGCAAGCTCAAGGAACTGCTCATGTCGAACCGGGTGCTGTCCCACGCCAAGGCCATACAAGGCGGCTCGGTGTATTACGTGCCTCCCGTGTATCTGAGAACCGATTCCCAGTACCTGCTCCTGAGCGCCGATTATATCGCGGCCGTCATCTACCGGCAGCCCCGCTAATCGTTATGGTCAAAAAGGACTTCTATCTCTTATCAGCCTTGATTGCCCTTATTGTCGCGGGAGCATTCATTTCTCTGTCATCGGGCTCGTGGCCGGTTCCCGCCTCCCATGTGCTCACGATCATGCTGTCGAAAGCGGGGCTCCTGACCGGCGCGGTCAACGAGGTTGAAGCCACCATTGTCTGGGACGGCCGGCTCCCGCGCTTTCTGGTCGCGCTTCTGGTCGGCTTTTCCCTAGGCGGGGCCGGAACCATCATGCAGGGGATATTCAAGAACCCCATGGCCAGCCCCGGTGTCATGGGCATTGACTCGGGAGCCGCCCTGGGCGCGGTCCTGGCAATCTATTCCGGCCTGGCGTCAGGCTCGCTCATTGCGCTCCCGCTGGCAGCCATCACGTTTTCCATACTCACCCTGTTCATGGTGTTCGCCATTGCGACCTCAAGGGGACGGACCTCCATATCGACGCTGCTGCTCGCAGGCATTGCCCTCAATCTGGTGTTCGGCGCCCTGACGTCCTTTGTCATCACCCTGAGCACCAGGGAGTTCGACGTGGGGCGGGTGATCGTGAACTGGCTCATGGGAGACCTCAACAACCGCTCCTGGGAGCACGTCGCCATAGTCATGCCGACCACCTGCATAGCCCTTTTGGGGACCCTGTATTTTGCCAGGGATCTGAACCTTCTCATGCTCGGAGAGGAAACCGCGGCAAACCTGGGGGTCAACATAAAGCGCGCCCGCAACGGGCTCCTGCTGTTTTCCTCCATCGAAACCGGTGGCGCCATTGCCGTCTCGGGCGTTATCGGTTTTGTCGGACTGGTTGCGCCGCACATCATGCGCAGCCTCGTTGGGCCGGATAACCGGAAGCTGATATTCTTTTCCGGCCTGCTGGCCGCGGTCTTCATTATCTACGCGGACCTTTTCGTACGGCTCGTCGTGGAGCTTGATCTGAAGGTGGGCATTATCACCTCAATGCTCGGCGGCCCGTTTTTTCTCTACCTGATCATGAAACACAGAAAGCAGTTCGAATATATGTAAAGGGCAGGACAACATGGAACTCGAAGGCGCCACAGAAGAGCTTTTCGACCACTACGCGCATAAGATTCAACAGATAAAGGATGAAATCGCCAAAGTGGTCATCGGTCAGGAAGAGATGATTGGCCTGATGATTCACACGCTTCTCTCCAAGGGGCACATACTGCTCGAAGGGGTGCCCGGATTGGCGAAAAGCCTTGCCGTCGAGACGTTCGCGAAGGCCATCGGCGGCGATTACAAACGTTTCCAGTTCACCCCCGACAAGATGCCCGGCGATATAACCGGCACCATGGTGTGGAACGAAAAGGACAGGAAGTTTGAATTCTATTTCGGCCCCATTTTCTGCAATATATTCCTCGCCGACGAGATCAACCGGGCCTCGCCAAAGGTGCAGTCGGCCCTGCTGCAGGCGATGCAGGAAAAGGAAGTGACCGTCGAACGCATGCACTACGACATCCCGCATCCGTTCATGGTGCTTGCCACCCAGAACCCCATCGAGCAGATCGGCACCTATCCGTTGGCGGAAGCCCAGGTCGACCGATTCATGGTGAAGTACGACGTGGGCTATCCGGGGACGGATGAGGAGTTCGAGCTCATTGTAAGAAAAAACACCAACTTCGACCGACTCAAGGCCGATGTGCAGACGGTTCTTACCCTTGACGATATAACGGCCGTTCAGCAGCTCATCCATGACCGGGTGCGGGTAAGCCGGAACGTCATGAGCTACATACTGAATATCTGTACGGCCACGCGGCCGCGCGACACCTATGCCGCACAGAAGCTGACCACGGATCTCCACCGGTACATCCGGCTCGGGGCATCGCCCCGGGCGTCCGAATCGCTGCTGGCGCTGGCAAAATCGTTTGCCTTCGGCCAGTACCGGGACTTTGTCAATTTTGACGATGTGGCAACCTGCGCCGGGCATGTGCTCCGGCATCGCATCCTGCTCAACAGCACCGCGCTGTCGCAGCAGATCAGCACCGATATGCTCGTCCGGGAAATACTGAAAATGATCGAGCCCTACTGAAGCCCATGGCAAAATCGGAAAAAGACCTGATTTCCAAAAAAGAACTGCTGGAAATATTTGTCAAACACCGGGTGCAGTCGCCGTTTCCCGGCGACTGGGAAAGCATCTTCAAGGGCCTGGGATACGAGTTCTGGGCACTGCGGGAGCTTGAACCCACGGATCCGTTCAAGAATATCGACTGGAAGGCCACGGCGAAAACCGGCAGGTACTACGTGCGGGAGTTTCTTGCCGAGAGCTATTTCAACCTCATGATCCTGTACGACGTCAGCAGATCGGTGCAGTTCGGCAGGAAGGAGCTGCTCCAGGCGCACATCGCCGTGTCGCTGGCTTACAGCGCCACACTGAGCAATGACGGCTGCGGCCTGATCCTTTTTGCTGACGATATCGTCGAGTTCATTCCACCGCGCATGGGCAAATCCCATTTCATGGAGATTCTCTATGCCATTGCCCGGGCCGAGCCGGTGCGCTGCGGCGCGACGAACCTGGACGTCGCCCTGACCGCGCTCATAAACGAGGTCCCCGAGAGCCTGACCTTCATACTGTCCGATTTCATGTATCCCCTCGACTTCGGCTACAGCTTCCACCAGACGGTACACGGGACCACCAGACACGAGGTAAAGGCCATCCAGGTGCTCGAGGAATGCGAAATCGAGCTGCCACCCCTGGCGCACGGTGTCCTGCCGCTCTACGACTATGAGAGCGGCGGCACGGTCATACTCGATCTCGGCAAACGGCAGGCCTACAACGACACGATGCGCAGCCTGCACGCAGTCACCAGAAACCGGCTGAACCGCGCCGGGATCGATCTCCTGACCATCAGCCCGGCGGACGATTTCGCACAGAAAATCAACGAATTTATGAAAAGATCCCCTTCGCGCTCTTGACACAGGTATGCATGCCATGAATCTCTGCTTGAGAAAGTGCCTCGCGATCCTCGTGCTGCTCGTTGCCATGCAGGCGGATACCGCTTCCGAAGCGGTGGCCAGGGCCGCTCCCTTTTCGTTTGATTCCGTATGGTTTTACCGCGACGGGACAAAAGTCGTACCGGAGATCGGCACGCGATGGATCACCATTGTCTTTGATCGACGCTATCTCCCCAACGCGGACGAGCTTGATCCTGCCAATGACGCAGGTGAGAGCTTTATCCGGAAAAAGGCCGGGGCCATCATAAGGTCCCAGGACCTTCTCGTCGACTACCTCTATGATCCCGACATCGCCGAAGACGCCTGTTTCTTCAGGATGCGCGACGGCCTGAGGCCCGAGGACGCAGGCCGGCTCATCAGCCGGCTGAGCCAGGACGGCACCGTCAAATATGTCCACCCGACTCTGGTCCTTGACAATAAGACCTTCGCATTTTTCAATGCATTCGAGATGGAATGGAAGACAGGCACTCCACAGGCGCAGCGGGAGGCGCTGCTCAGGGCGTCCCACGCGGCAGTCGATGAAGAGGCCGAAGAAGATAACCGCTACCTTGTCAACGTTGCGGCCCTCCCCTTCTTCAGGGCGCTCAACCTGCTTGCGGAAGACATCAGGGTGCTCAGGGCGTCGCCGTACCTGGTCGAGCTCAAACCGTCGATCATGGCCAGGTTGTCTCTTCTCATGAGTGGGGGAAATATAGGCGACGGCATACCGTTTACCCTCACCATCATCTTCTCGGACCGGGTGAGCATCGATCCGAGCTCCATTGCATCGTTGAACCTGCGGCCTCCGGAGCTTCAGAAGGAGCTTTTCGACTGCACGTTCGATCCCTACGACTATGCAAAGGCCATTACCAGGAGCCCAATAGTCATCACCGGCAAGGTACGATTCTATACCCCCGGCGAATTCATCATTCCGCCCATCAAAATCAGCTATTCGTGTCCTTCGTGCTCCAAAAACGCCGTCAACACCCTGCGCTCCATTGAAACAAAACCGGTCTTGTTCAGGGTTTCCTCCATCATACCGTCAGCCAGATCGGAAAACCGGCTCATCGTACCAGCCGATCCAGTTGCCCCTGATTTTCGCCTCGCCGAGCTGCACCGCCGGTCCCAGCGCCATCTCTGGCTCGCCATCGTCTCTTGTGCCGCGCTTGTTCCATGCGTGGTCTGGATACTGCTCCGCCTGCGTCGCAAGACCACGGCCGTGCGGGACCGGAGCAAGAAACGGAAAAGGATCGGCCGGCTGGCCGAACAGTTGCGCGAGTTGCTGCAGGCCACGCCGACCCCGCCCCACTGGAGCTACCTGAGCGAGGTCGGCGCCCGGTTGCGCGCTTACCTGGTGGCTCTCTTCGGAATTGAACCGGAATATACGGGAGGGAGCGGCAAGCAGTTCATGGAAACCATCGCCACGCACCTTCCCAGGGAATGCGTTGATTCGCTGGGCACCATCCTTGCCGACATCGATAACAGCGTCGCCCTTGAGTTGGAGCACCATCAGGATCTTGACCGGTTGCAGAGTGAAATCCTGAAGCTGGTCGATCTGGTCTCCCGCAACGGGGCGGCGCACGGGTAACCTCCCATGAGCATCCAGTATCCATGGGCACTGCTGCTCTTAGCGATAATACCGGCGGTGCTCATTGTCAGCAGAAAACATGTCGGCAGAACCGGCTTTTCACTGGTTTCCGCCATCGGCCGGGACCTGCGGCCCGGACCCATAAAGGCTTACGGTGCGGATGTCCTTGCCGGCACCGCCATGGTCCTGATGGTTCTTGCCGTCGCGAACGTTCAGTATGCAAGCTACTGGCAGAAGACATACCCCGAAACCAAGTGGATAATGCTGGTTCAGGATCTCTCCGGCTCCATGGGGAGGACAATCGATGAGGCCGGCAGCGTAACCCTGGGAGATGTCGCCCTCGAAGGAGCGTCCGCTTTTATCGATATGCGCCAGAAGGACGACCTGATCGGCATAATCGCTTTTTCCAACGTTGCGCAGTTGATAGCCCCCCCGTCCTTTGACAAGGAGATACTCAGGAAAAAGCTTGAGCTGCTCAGCAGGGAGAAGGACTCAACGGTATTCAGGGAGCTGACCGTCGGGGGCGAGACCAATGCCTCGTATGCCGCCTGGCTCGCGGTGTGCGTCTTTTTCATGTTTCTCCCGGAGGAAAGCCAGCCGTCCTACGAGCAGATAAACGAGCTGCGCTACTCACTGATGGGAGAAAGCGCTTCAACGATAGCGGTTCCCCCTGCATTGAAGGACATCAATTTCGGTCAGGGTATGGCTATCGTGCTCTTTACGGACGGCCGCATAGAGGCGAACAAACTCACTGAAGACATAGAGCAGGGGCTGCTCAACTTCGTCAACGTGATAGGCCTGGTCAAACGGCTGGGCATCAAGCTCTATCTTGTCGTCGTGGGGGGTGACGTTACCGGCGAAGTGCGCCAGGCCCTTGAGGTGCCCGCGGGTGAATCTTCTTCGGGACACATATTCCATATGCCCCGCACCCTGGACAGAACGCAGATCACCGCGGTGTACGACCAGATCAATAAAATGGAGAAAAACAGACTGCTGGTAAAACTGGAGAAACGGAAAAAGGACACCAGAAGGCCGCTCGCGCTGGCCGCCGTCGGCATGTTGGCCGCCTCGTGCCTTTTACGGATACTCCCAGCCACGAGAAAGATCTAGACCATGGCTATGAAAACCGGGATAACCATCACCGTCATCGTTCTTTTGTCCGTCGCTTTCATGCTCCTGGGCATATACGGCGCCCACGAGTACCGTACCGCAATTGCGCAGGAAACGCGCAACAGACTCGTGCAGCAGGAGCTGCAAAAAGCGGACGCAATCGCCGACGACCATGCCGCGGTTGCGGCCTACAAAAAGCTGTCACCCGCGCTCCCGGAAATCCAGTTGCGCATAGTGCAGCGACAATGGCGTATCGCCCTGGAGATGCTGCAATACATGCAACGGGCCCGGAGCAATGTCGAACTGCAGGACCAGACAAACGCTTACGGCGCCCGGATCAAAACGCTTCTCGACGAGATGATTGAGCGGTGCGGCGGCACGCTGGCGGATTCGGCGTCGCTGAGCCCCTCCCTGGTCTGGCAGTTGTACAATACAGCCGGGTCGGCCAAGGTGCTGAGCGCGTTCGTGATGCTCGAAACCGGGCAGCATGTGGACAAGGTGCAGAGTGTCATGCGCGATGCGCTGACAGACTACAAGGCCGCCATCGAGGCGGTGGACAAGGCCGGCGCGCCGCCGGCGCGGAAAAACATACCCCGCTGGAACTTCGAGGTGCTCAGCGGTAAGGGGAACGTGCAGAAATTCGAGGTCTCCATGACTGATATGGAAAGAAACAAGACGCTCAAGGATAACCTTGAAACGCTGATACCCGAAATCGGCGGCTATGGCCCCGGCGAGCCCATAGAAACCATTATCAAGAAATAGAAGGTTCGCCATGAATCTGGAACATAGCAGCTATTTATGGCTGCTGCTCGTCATTCCCTGTTACCTTGTCTATTCATGCATATCCTACAGGGGGGCGAGTACCTGGCTGTACCGGTTTGCCCACGTCAGAAAGCGTCCCCTTTCTTATGCGGTCTCGACCCTTTTCTTCAGCCTCGCACTGGCGGCGACCATTTTCGCCCTGGCCGAGCCCAAGGTGCAATATACCAGGGTGGTGTTCAACCGGAGCGGCATTGAGGTAGCCATCGGCATCGACGTATCGAAATCGATGCTGGCGGAAGACGAAGCCATCCCGGAAGAGGGAAAAAAGCTGTTCGCCATACCGAACCGGCTGAACCGTGCACGCTATTGCGCCCTCAACATCATCACCGCGCTGCGGGGGGAACGTGCGGGTGTCTTCGTGTTTGCCAGCAAGGGCGTTCCGATTGTCCCGCTGACCACCGACTATGGATACTGCCGCTACATCCTGAAACACGTCAATGACGCTACCATAACCATTCCCGGCAGCGATCTGAGCCAGGCGATCATGACCGGCATTTCACTGTTCGAAGGAAGCCCGGGCAAAACCGTCAAAGCCGTCATTCTGATCTCGGACGGCGAAGATATCAGCGATGACAAGTCACCGGTCTATGAAGCCGCGCAGCGTGCCGCGGCCCAGGGAATCGCCATCTACACGGTCGGCATCGGCATGGGGCAAAACGTCCTGATCCCCATCAGGGATTCGCAAGGGAACGTCGATGGCTATTACCTGGATGAAGACGGGTCCTACCTGAGGACACGGCTGGAACAGGATACCTTGAAGAGCATTTCCGACATGACCGGAGGGAGCTACTTTCGAGCGCACGATGAACGCGGCGATGACGGCATAGTCGAGGCCATCCTGAAACGGGCACGAACCATTGAGTACACCAAAACCACGGAGCCCGCGTGGTACCCCCTGTCCCCGCTGCTGCTCTGCGCGGCCTTTCTGTTTCTCATACTGGGCATACTCGTCGGGCGCTGAGACTGTTGAGAAATAGGCCGCCAACGCCATTTCTCGACCAGGAGAAACGCGTACCGTTCATCTCCCGACCATTTCGACGGCAGGATATCTACGCTCTGCTCCCCCCGTTTGGTTCCACAACGAACACATCGCACCCTGACGCTGACGGATCCGGACACTGGGAAAAAAGAGCAGAAAAAATCACTTGACATATTGGAACGACCGGTCTAATTTATAATCCATGAAAAGGATTCACAGCAAAGACGATATCGTGCAGGCGGGACTGGACATCATGTTAATCAAAGGGTTCAACGCCACTGGTGTCGAGGCCATCCTGAAGCAGGCAAATGTGCCGAAGGGGTCGTTCTACAACTTCTTTTCCAGCAAGGAAGATTTTGGCCTAGCTATAATCGACAGGTATACCGCTGAAATCAATGAAGTTTTCCACCCGATCTTCAATGATGAATCATTACCGCCCCTGGAGCGTATCAAGAAAAGCTTCGAAACCTTGATCACGAGATTTGAAAATAACGAGTGCACCAAGGGGTGCCTGATCGGCAACCTGAGCCTGGAAATGTCCGACCAATACGAGAATGTCCGGCAACGTCTTGAGCAATCCCTGCGTGGCTGGGCCAAGGTTTTATCCGGTTTGCTTTTTCAGGCACAGGAGGAAAAGAACATCCCCGCGGATCTGGACCCTGAAATGCTTGCGGAGAGTCTGATTTCATCATTCCAGGGAGCGCTTCTTCGCTCCAAAGTGAAAAAATCATCTGAACCGTTGAAGAATTTCATCTACTTGCACTTCGACAGGTTTTTGGCTGTTAAATAAGCGGCGATAAGCCACTGCATTTTTTTGATCACAAATACATAGACCGGTCTATTTGCAGATGCTGATTATTGCAGTAACTCTGTTTTTGAAAATGTGCGAAAGGGCCGAGAGGGAGATCTCGGGGTAAAAAAGAGAGGGGTACTGAAATGAGAGACTTGAAGGAAGCCATTCGTAATTTCGTCCTGGGCCTGGGGGTAGACGATGTTGGATTCGCATCGGTAGATGACTACCGGAGTCCCAGATCCCCTTCCATTGAGTCGCTGTTCCCCGGAGCCAGATCCATGATCGTCATGGCCTTCCACGAGCTGTCGGCCTGCGAAAGTCCGAGCCCTCAACTGGCGATGAACGCCAGGCTCGACCTGATGGAATTCACTCGACCCGCGTGCTATCGGGTGGCCCGTTATGTTGAAACCCGGCTCGGCAGCCCCGCCGTAGCGGTCCCAGTTTCCTATCCGATGGATTTTGCCACTCCTCAAAAGATCGGGGTCGGCGAGGTATCGCTGCGTCACGCGGCGATTGCGGCAGGCCTTGGTTCCTTCGGACTCCATAATATTGTCGTCCACCCGCGTTTCGGGACCCGGGTAATCTTCACGGCGGTGCTCACGCAACTGGAGCTGGTGTCGGATCCGCCCCCGGCACAAAATCCCTGTACCGGTTGCGGCCTTTGTGTTCGAGCGTGCCCCGCCGGAGCTTTAGATGTTGAAGGAAAGACGGACATGCTGAAATGCCTCGGGAACAGCCAGCCGTACGGGATGAGGACCAGTATCGCCTTTTGGTCGCGCTTTGGCGAGGCAACGCCCGAAGAGCAAAAGGCCATGCTCCAAAGCCCCGATTATATGAGCATGTATCAGGCGGGCTTCATAGGCTACCAGTATTTCTGCTTCCGCTGTCTCGCGGCATGTCCAATCGGAAGAAGCGTCCGGCAGGATGAGTTTAATGTGCGGTAACAGCCTGGAATCTGCTTTCACATGGCATGGCATTATGCAAACTTGAGCAGGCTGGTCCAATTGATCAAAGTATGCTCTGCACATCTCAAAACAGGGAGGAAGCACCATGGAAAAAATTGTGGAATCTGGTATCGAAAAGATCGGAGGGACAAAATGACCAAATTGTTCGAAAAAACCGACATCAACGGACTGCCGCTCAAAAACAGGTTCGTATTTTCGGCCACATGGGACGGACGTGCCGATGACAAGGGATTCTGTACTCAGAGAAACATCGACGCGGTGGTTGAACGTGCACGCGGTGGCGTGGGTCTGATAATTACGGGAATGGCCTCTGTGAAAGCGGACGGAAAGGCCACTCCCTGGCAGTTGGCGGTTTACGGCGACGAATTTATCCCTGGGCTCGCGGAAATGGCGCAGGCAATTCACGATGCTCAAGGCAAGGTCGTCCTCCAGGTGGCCCATGGGGGATGTTACGCCAATCCGGCTTTAACCGGGGTAGAAGCATCGGGCCCTTCCGCGAACCACACCGACAAGTTTCCTCCTTGTCGGGAAATGTCGGTGCAGGAAATCGACGAGGTTGCCAAGGCATTCGGAAAGGCGGCGGGCAGGGCGAAAAAAGCCGGCTTCGACGGCGTGCAGATCCATGGGGCACATGGTTATCTGCTGAGTCAATTTCTCTCCCCCTTTTTCAACAAACGGACCGACAACTACGGCGGCAACATAAAGAACCGGGCACGAATCCTCCTTGATGTGCTCTTGGCGGTGAGGAATGAGGTTGGTGAGAAGTATCCGGTCTTCGTCAAAATCAATTCAGAGGATTTCCTCGAAGGTGGCCTTACCGTGGATGAGATGCTTCAGGTATGCGCGATGCTCGAAAAGGCCGGCGTAGATGCCATAGAAGTGAGCGGCGGCACGGTATACGCCTCAGGAGCGTTCTCCAGTCTCAGGCCCGGGGCCTTGGATTCGCCTGAAAAGGAAGTTTATTACAAAGACGCGGCTGTCCGTTATAAAGAGAAAATCAGCGTGCCTTTGATGTTAGTGGGCGGCATTCGCTCTCCCGAAGTAGCCGAAAAACTGGTAAACGACGGCCTGGCGGATTATGTCTCCCTTTGCCGCCCACTGATCCGCGAACCGAATCTGATTAACCGTTGGAAAGACGGAAGCACTGCCCCGGCAGCCTGTATTTATTGCAATGGATGTGTAGGACCGGCATTAAAAGGAGAGGGAGTTTCCTGTATTTTTGAGAAGCAATGATGCAACAGATGTAAAGACGAAAAAATGGGACTTTTTCTGGAAAAAAGTCCCATTTTTTCGTCTTGGCCGGTTATGGACCCGTTACCTTCCTATCTTTCTCAACCGGCTTGCGAAAGCTTCCGGGCAATCCGTGCCACATGGGCGCCCTGGAAACGGGCTCCAGCGATTTCGTTTTCGCTCGCGCTCCGTGAACCGTCGGTACCGGCGATGGTGGAAGCGCCATAGGGAGATCCACCGGTTATCTGACTGTTGTCCATTTGTCCGGCAAATGCGTAAGGGAGGCCGACAACCACCATTCCCTGGTGAAGCAGGGTGATGTGGAAGCTCAGAATGGTGGACTCCTGTCCGCCGTGCTGGGTGGCGGAGCTCGTGAAAACGCTGCCGACCTTACCCACCAGGGAACCATTCAACCAGAGTTGGCCGGTAGAATCGAGAAATTGGCGCATCTGTCCGCACATGTTCCCGAAGCGGGTCGGGGTGCCGAAGATTATCGCATCGGCTGAAGCCAGTTCGTCCAGTTGCACCAGCGGAATGCTGGCTATTGCCTTCTGGGCGTCAAGTGCCCCCATCTTGCCGAGGATCTCTTCGGAAAGGGTCTCGGGTACCCTCCTTATTGCCGCCTCGCATCCGGGGACCTCCCGGACACCTTCGGCGACAGCCTCCGCCAACCTCGACACGTGGCCGTACATGCTGTAGAACACTACCAAAACTTTGGCCATTGATTACCTCCTTTTCAAATTTGTCCGCAGTTATACCAGACTATCGATGTTTTCGGAAAACTTCAGAAGGCGAAGCAGTCGCAGCCGATCCCCCAGAACCGCGATTCTCTGGGCGACCATACCCGTTTATGACTGTGGCAGGCGCACCCCTTATGGATCGCCGCCGACGCGGCCGCTCCTCGATGGTAGCCACCGTAGGCCCCCACCGGCGACCAGTTGGGGCTGACCGGCAAAGGTGGCGGCGCCAGGCTGCCGAACTCTTCCGCTCCGTAGACCACCTTGCCGCCGAGTATGGTGAGAACCGACTCTATCCCCCTGATCTCCTCTTCCGGGATCGTCAAGTAGTCGGCGGAGAGGACCGTCAGGTCGGCGAGTTGTCCCGGCGCCAGGATCCCTTTTTTCTCCTCGTCACCCGAGAACCAGCTGCTCCCGGCCGTGTAGAGACGAAGCGCCTCCTCGCGCCCCATGCGGTTAGCCTCCGGATAGAGCTGCGTACCGCCCACCGTCCGCCCGGTTACGAGCCAATAAAGGGAGACCCACGGGTTGTAGCTCGCCACCCGCGTAGCGTCAGTGCCGGCCCCGACCGGTATCCCCATCTCCAGCATCCGCCGTAGGGGAGGGGTGTGTCCGGCCGCTTCTTTCCCGTACCGCTCCCGGAAGTACTCCCCTTGGAAGGCCATCCGGTCCTGGATGGCGATGCCGCCCCCCAGCGCCCGCAGCCGTTCAAGGCTCCGCGGCGTTATGGTCTCGGCGTGGTCGAAGAACCAGCGCAGGCCGTTGAAGGGGACGTCGCGGTTGACCGACTCGAACACGTCGAGGAAGCGCGAGATCGACTCGTCGTAGGTAGCATGGAGGCGGAACGGCCAGCGATTCTCCACGAGGAGATGGACCACCTGGGCAAGTTCCTCCTCCATCACCGGCAACAGGTCGGGCCTCGGCTCTAGGAAATCCTCGAAATCCGCGGCAGAGAAGACGAGCATCTCGCCGGCGCCGTTCATGCGCAACAAATCGTCCCCCTTACCCGGCGAGGTCATGGTGACCCACCGGGAGAAATCCGTCAACTCCTCTTTCGGATGCTGAGTGAAGAGATTGTAGGCGATCCGCAGGGTGAGATCGCCTTTCCCCGCCAACTCCTCGATCACCCGGTAATCGTCCGGATAGTTCTGGAAGCCGCCGCCGGCATCGATGACGCTGGTGAGGCCGAGCCGGTTCAACTCGCGCATGAACTGGCGGGTAGAGTTGAGCTGATCCTCATAGGAGAGCTTCGGCCCCTTTGCCAAGCTTGCGTACAGGATCATGGCGTTCGGTCGGGCAATGAGGAGCCCGGTCGGGTTGCCGGCTTTGTCGCGCTGGAGCTCCCCGCCCGGCGGGTCCGGGGTCTCGCGCGCGTAGCCCATCGCTCGGAGCGCCGCCCTGTTGACCAGGGCACGGTCGTACAGGTGGAGGATAAAGACCGGTGTATCGGGCGCAACCCGGTTCACCTCCTCCAGTGTCGGCATGCGCTTTTCCGCGAACTGGAACTCGGACCAGCCACCGACTACCCGCACCCACTGGGGCGGAGGGGTACGCCGGGCCTGCTCGCCGAGCATCACCAGGGCATCGTCCAGTGATGGAACCCCGTCCCAGCGCAGTTCCATGTTGAAGTTAAGGCCGCCGCGGATCACGTGGATATGGGAATCGTTGAGACCCGGAATGACCCGGCGCCCCCTGAGATCGATCCGCCCGGTGCTGTCGGCGGCGGTGGTGAGGAGTTCATCACCGCCGGTTGCCGTGATCCGACCGCCGGTGACGGCCACGGCCGAAACGTGCGGTCGGGCCTCATCGAGGGTAGTAATCTTGCCATTATATAAAACCATCTCTGGTGCATTCATTTTCTACCTCCCTTCCGGGCGGTGCTGCAGCCAGGGTCTGAGGATTCTCACCAGCACCGGCATGACCGCCCACGTGAGAAGAATGACTATGCCCACAGCCGCCAGAAGTGCCCGCAGAGGCATAGGCAGTTTTCCCATGAGCGGCTGAAGCAGCCACTGGACACAAATGCTTACCGGCCAGACAGCGAGGACCGTGACGACGGCCATTTTCCAGGTTGGAGGGAGCGAAGGCGTTCCCCCTGGCACAAACCAGTATTCCAGGCCGCTCTCCAATTGGTACGACGGTCCGCCTTCCACTAACGCCTCGGCCTTCTTCAGCAACTCCCGGCGGATGTCGGATTCCTGCCAGTCACGCAGGTGCTCGTACGTATCGAACCGGAAAATTACGACATACTCCCTCCCCTCCTTGCCGGGAAGGATGACGTTTACTCCCATGTGGCCAGGGAAACCGAGAGCGGCGGCGGAAACTTCCCGCCGCCACGCCCCGAACTCCCTTCCACACCCCTGCCGGACGCGCCAGGTAACCACGACCGTCAAGGGACCGTGTTCGCTCTCCGTGCCTTCCATGATTTAGTGTGCGGCGCCGCTTCGGCCGGGTGGCGCGCCGTGGACCATGGTATAGGCGTACTCAACCCCTTGACCGTAAGCCCCGCAATGTTCCTTCACAACCGCTATGACCGCGTTGTAGGTATCCTTGCGCGCCCAGTCGCGTTGATACTCGAGAATGACCTGCAGAGCCGTCACCGGCACCGCGCCTGCCTGTTCAACACGGCGCATGGCCGCGTTGTGGGCGGCCACACTGGTACCGCCCGAGGCGTCTTCGACCGCGTAAACTTCGTAGCCCGCCTTCATCGCCTCCAAGGCCGGGAAAGCAAGGCAAACCTCGGTCCAGAGAGCGGCAATAACCAACTTCTTCCTGCCGGTGTTCTGCACCGCGGCGACAAAGCTCGCGTCTTCCCAGGAGTTCATGGAGGTACGCTCAATCGGTTCCTGATCCGGAAAGATATCCAGGAGTTGCGGCCACATGTTGCCGGAGAAGCTTTTGGTTTCAACAGTGGTGAGAATGGTCGGCACCTTGAAGATTTTCGCCGCCTTGGCCAGCAGGAGAACGTTATTGAAGAGGGTCTGCCGGTCGATATTGGCGACACCGAAGGTCATTTGCGGTTGGTGGTCAATGAAAATGACGGTGGAATTTTGGGGATTCAGCAGTTCCAATTTACTCATATCGCTCACCTCGTCTCTGAATTTTGCAGCTTTTTTGAAAGTATAGTCCCGTGACGCGAGAACGCATCAAAGTATTTTTATTGATCTGCCATAATAAAATGTAATACTTGTGACCATGGAACTCCGTCATATCAGATACTTTGTCGCCGCCGCCAGAGAACGGAATTTCACTAAGGCGTCGCATACCCTGAACATCTCTCAACCGGTCATCAGCCGGTTGCTCCGGGAGCTGGAGCGCGAATTGGACACCGTTCTGTTCCTTCGCCAACGGTCCGGGCTCGACCTTACGCCGGCCGGAGAAACATTTTTCCAGCACGCGCGCCGGATCCTGAACGACTGCGAAGAAGCGGTAAAAGCGACGAAAGAGGCCGGTCACGTGCGGAGCAAGCTCTCTATCGGTTTCATCGCAACCGCACTTGCCTCCTTTCTTGGTGACATCATGAGAAAACTGACCCTTGAACACCCGGAAATCGAGCTCGTCATGCACGAAATGCCCCCAGGTGATCAGATTGTCGCCCTGCGGAACATTATCTGATCGACGTAGCGTTTCTCGGTAATCCTTACGATGACCTGCACAATGGAATACGGATAACGGCAGTGAAAGAACTGAGATTGGAAGCAGCCATTCCGGCCCGGCACCGACTGGCAGAACGTACCGTGATCCGGCTCCGGGAATTGGAGTCGGAAAAGTTTATCGGCTACTGTGAAGAGAAGTTTCCCGGTCGCAATCAGACCATCACCAAGGCATGCACCTCGGCGGGATTCCAACCGACCTTGGCGGTCAAGGCCAACAGCCTTGTTGAAGTGCTTGGTATGATCGGGGCGGGTGTGGGGGTATGTCTCATGCCAAGCGATGTCAGGAACCTGCCGCATCCAAACGTGGTATTCGTGCCGCTGAACGACGCCCTCGAACCAATTCGCCTTGCCGCCGCCTGGCTGCATGACAACAGGAATTCAGCGCTTCTTTCCATGCTTGGGTACCTGAAAGACTAAGAACTTGCCTGTAAATAAAGCCTTACAGCCTGACTCTATCCGCATAAATCCGGACAAACGGGTTCATTACCGGAGAAAAATTCATCTTGAGGAAAGGAGGAGGAAATGAACAAACTCAACGGACAGGTCGTCAGTGTAACCCGGGACGACCCGTACGCAACTTATGAAATCCAATTGCCGACCGGCTTTACCATCGCAGGTATAGGCGCATGTACTGATGACAAGCCTCCCTTTCAGCCGGGAGATGCCGTTGCAGTATCTTTCGACGAAATGGACGTGATTCTGGCGAAATATTTTTCGGAAGACACCACCATCAAGAAGCGCTTCACCGCAGTGGTTGATTCGGTGGAACAAGGAGAAGCCCTTACACGCGTCGTTCTGGACTACCACGGGTCCCCGATTACGGCAGTCGTCAGAACATCGTCATGGCACTCCCTGGGGCTCGATGTCGGTAGCGAGGTGCTATGGCTGATCAAGGCGACAAAGGTCACCGTAAGCCCACCGTAACTCAAGTCATATCGCCCGTTGGTCTGATATCGTGTCCAGAACGGCAAACTCGAGGCAAGAGGGCCCTGGTGTTGGAGCATGCAGGCTCCTTTGCAGGTGGGAATGATGTATTACAGGGAGAAATCTTCTACGGCCTTATCTCGACAATCGTACCATTTGGCGCCAGCTTGGCAATTTCCTCTATTTCTTCGTCTGATACCGCAATACACCCTTTTGTCCAGTCAATCTCCGCATGAGAATCACCAACCCACGAGAAACCATTCTTGATCCCGTGGATCATGATGTCTCCGCCCGGAGAAACGCCCAGTTCTCTTGCGCGCTTTTTGTCTCTCTCGTTTGGGTAGGAAATACGAAGAGAAAGGTGATGACGGCTGTTCTTGTTTCTTGAATCGATGACGTAGGTCCCCTCCGGGGTTTTGTTATCGCCTTGCCTTTCTTTTGGACCGACGGGGTTTCCCCCCAAGGCTATCTTATAGGTTTTGAGCACCTCACCCTTTGCGATCAACATCAATCGTCGTTCTTTTTTCTCTATCAAAATCTTATCCGCCGATCCCCCCTGGATTGCATAAGCAAAAACCTTCTTTTCGAGCGCCTCAATCTTTTTTTGCAGTGTAATAACCTCGTTCTCCTTGCTTTCAACCTTTTGCCGGAGAGTCTCAATCTGTGATTGCTGCGCAGTAATCGTTTTATCCTTGAGAGCGACATTATTGATATAAAATATCATCATCTCACTGTCCTGCCTGTACCCGCTCCCCGGGTAATCCTTCAGGATCTTCTGAAAACATTCCAGGGATTTCTGATAGTCTTTTTGTTCATTCTTCGGATAAGAATGGATAATGCCCATCTCGAACAGAACCCTGTCTCCCGTCGTGGGATATTTTTCAATAATCTGCTCATATTTGTTCAGAGAGGCCCTGTAGCTTCCCTGACTGAACAAAGCATTCGCCTCTTCGAAGGTTGACCTGGCCCGGGATCCTTCATTAAAGTGGCTGCATCCGGATATCAGAATCGATGTGATTATGATGCAACGAAAGAAAAAGCAAAAACGCTCTCCAATCCTGCTTTGTTTTTCAGCCATATATGCCAAAGACGGTCTAAATCTTTCGGACAGTACAAGCTGGAAGATTCTCAGTGGTCTCATCTCCGCACCCCTTGGCAGAAGCATCAGGAATATCTTTATGCTAAGAGCCTGACATCCCGGTTCAACAGGTCAAACGTTTGAATGGCCCTGACAGGCTTGAATAGTGGATAAGGAAGCGGCAGGGTTTTAGTGCCCTGCCGCTTCCTTATCCGGAGTACCACAGGAAAGGTTAACAGCTACCTTAAATCAACTTACCTTACTTCCTCATCGATCTCTGGAAAGCGGCGTCAGCTTTTTGCGCCTTTTCATCTGCGATCCTTTCCCTTTCCTCTGCAGCCTTTATGGCATCTTCAGCGCGGGCTGATGTTTCATCCGCCCTTAACTTGGCCGCATCGGCCGCCGCCTTGGCAGCTTGCGCATCCTGCAACGCCTGCTCAGCTTTCGCATCAATCAGTTTTTGCTCCGCCTGCACTTTCTCGAGGTCACCGGATGTTGCGCAACCAATCAGCGTAACAGGGAGAACAAGCATCATCGAGATCAGCAAAAGACTTCTCTTCATTTCTAATCACCTCCTTTCTGCTCAGTGTACCTTGCCAGGAAGGGGAAGGCCTGAAATCCGCGCCATCCCGCCCGAACACGAGAACAGGCGGGACCGACTATCCCTTCTGGACAGGTTCAATCAGTATACCATCTATGTCCAAATCGATTTTCAGGCGTTTGGCTGCGTCTTTGGCCTCGCTGATATCATTGAAAGGGCCGGCGATAACACGGTAGCCCTTGTTCCTTGATAACACCCTTGCCGGGATTTGCGGCCCCTGGTGGTTGATAATGGCGGCAATTCTCAGGGCATCAATCTCTTCCCGCACATCAGCAGCCAAAACATACCATGCATCCAGCCTCAGTTCCGGTATTTCCGGTTTGCCGTACAATTTGTCCGGGTGCTCTACTTTTATGGGTTTCGGAACCTCTTTTTCGCTTCCCTGACGTATCTCGAAGATGGGAACAGGAATCCCTCGGGCCTCGGTCTGCACTTCCTTAACTTTTTTCCAGTCAAGCGTACGCGCCGATTTATCTTCAATATTTCTCAATTTTGCATATACCTTTTCCTGCTCAACCGTACCCGAGCCTTCCAGAGGCGTATGAGCTTCCATGTAGAGTACTCCATCGCGTTGACCTATGAGATATGGCTGGTTGACAATGACTACGGGTGTATTGACCGGGGTGTCATTGTAGAGCTTTTTCACGTTTTCCGGATAGAGCCTCATGCAGCCATTGGTTGCCTTAAGACCGATGCTGGCCGGTTTGTTGGTACCATGGATCAGATAACCCGATTTGCTTAAATAAAGCGCGTATTCTCCCAGGGGATTTTGAGGTCCCGGCGGAACTTCCGCGGGCAGAGGATCTCCTTTTTTTCGATGGTCCTCAGCAATTGAAGCAGGCACATGCCAGGTCGGCCGGGTTGCCTTGCGCGCAACACGCATTTGGCCTCTGGGTGTAGGTCGCTCTTTGGTCCCGACGCCGACCGGGTAAGTCGACACCACCAGCGACTTGTCATCCTCTTTATATTGAAAGAGCCTCATGGTGGCCAAGTTGACCACAATGCCTTTTCTGGGAGCGTCCGGCAGGATAAAACTCAGAGGCAACATGATACTCTCTCCGGCCTCCGGCACCCATATATCCACCCCTGGATTCGCTGTGCTGATTGCATTGATCCCCAAACCGAAGTGCCTTGCAATATCCGGCAGCGTGTCCCCCTTTTCAAGCCTGATGACTGCCAACCGGCCAATGACGTCTTCTCCTTTTGCAACCGTAAACTCATTTCGTTCGATCTCCTTTTCAGGATGGCCTGGAAAAGACCATGCTTTCTCCTGGACACTTTTCATAACAGCACATCCATGGAGATAGAAGACGAATATACCTAGAGCTATAAGACGACACCAATTGGATAACAGTGACAGCTTAACTATTCGATACATGGGTTCAACAAGGTACCTTTCTCGACAATAAAAAATACACCGGGCATCCGTTTCTGTACTTACATCGAGACGACCGACTTCCTGTTTGAATAATGTTCATCCTTGCAGTCTTTGTTGACCGTAACCTCTTGTTGAGATTGTTCCCCGCAGTTTCATATACAGAAAAGCCGGGACCGAATACAAGGTGACATTTCGGTAACCCGGCTGTCTCAGAGAGACCCTGTAGGCTTTCCGCCCCACCCTCGCGGATGGTTGAGTATTATCGTTCACCACCAACCTTTTAATGCCGTTTTCCCGTCACAGACACGACCGGTATACTACGGCATCCTTGAAGGGACATCTCTTACTGACTCGATCTCCTTTTTATGTTTTGACAACAAAAAAAGCCGGGACCAAATATCGCGTGATATTTCGGCAACCCGGCTGTCTCAGTAAGACCCGTAGGCTTTCCGCCCCATTCTTACGAATGGTTAAGTATTATCGTCTATCTGCTCAAACAATTTTCTGCATCGATACCATTTCTGCGAGGGCTTGTCAACGTTTTTCTACGGAACTGTCCCCAGACAAAGGTTGCTTTCCCGTCATTCCCGCGTAGGCGGGAATCCAGAAATTACAGGGGTGGCTCCCAAAAAACGGACAGAGTGTTAAGGTAGATAACTGCAACCTGTTAAGGAGGACTACCACCCATGAGCATGACTAGACGCAAGCGTTATTCCGCCGAGCTTAAGGCCAGGGTTGCCTTGGAGGCAATTCGTGGCGAGCAGACCATCAGCGAATTGGCAGCCCGTTACGAACTGCATCCGAACATGATTACCAATCCGCAAAAACAACGCTGGAGGGATGAGTTTCGGTCGGCTCGATTTTTCTCGGACGAAAAAGGGGGCTTTGCGCAAGGAAAACTCGCGCTTTTGGAGTATGGCTCCCCAGCAACGAGGATGGTGCCGCAATTCAGAAAGCCGTTGTTTCTTGCGATAATTTGGCGTACTCTCCGCTCGAAGCACTGCTGATCAATAATGATGACAAAAAGGAGGATGCCGCTGATGAGGAAGCCGATTCGTATCATGCCGTGTCTGGACATGCAGAACGGACGCGTCGTGAAGGGAGTCCATTTCGTGGATATCAAGGATGCGGGAGATCCGGTGGAATGCGCGCTGGCATACTGCCGTAACGGAGCGGACGAACTTGCGATGCTCGATATCACGGCCACGGTGGAGGGCCGGGCCACCATGCTGGATATGGTGAAACGTGTCGCGGAAGTTACGACAGTGCCGTTTACCGTCGGAGGAGGCATTTCGGATGTGAAGTCGGCGGAGGCTGTGCTGCGTTCAGGTGCGAATAAGGTATCGGTGAGCAGCGCAGCTTTCCGTAAACCGGAACTGATCCCTGACATGGTCAAGGAATTCGGCCCTGATGTGGTAACGGTTGCCATCGACGTGGACAAAAACAGCGCCATGCCCTCTGGCTATGAAGTCTACATCGACGGGGGGCGAACCGCAACCGGAACGGATGCAGTGGAATGGGCGCGACGTGTTGACGGATACGGTATCCCGGTCATCCTGCCCACCAGCAAGGCCGGCGACGGCGCGCGGACCGGCTATGATCTGCCGGTAATCAAGGCCATCAAAAATGCCGTTTCCGCTGAAGTTGTGGCATCCGGCGGAGCGGGACAATGGGAGCATTTCCTTGAGGCCGTAGAAGCGGGAGCTACCATACTGCTCGCCGCATCGGTATTCCATTTCGGAATCATTGGGATTCCCGAATTGAAAAAGTACCTCCGCGACCAGGGCGTTTCCGTCATGTGACACGTGCGAAGCGAACCCGATTGATAACCGGCCTGACATCGGGGAGAAACTTGCGGTCGTTGGGGTTATTGCTATCGGTGATGCCGTGCGACTGGCTCTTGGTTCCCTCGCAAAGAGGGCCGTATCAGCTGATAAACTTGAACACATGAATCGCTGGTGACTGATTACAGGGATTACTGCATACCCCAAAAATGGGACTTTTCTCTTTGAAAAGTCCCATTTTTGGGGTATGGCTCCACATCGTGGACGAACTTCGAATTTTTGATGATACTTCTGGCGAGACCGGTAACGTTGATTGGCTATGAAAAAGGCCATACCCTGTTCGGATATGGCCTTGATAGTATGGCTCCCCAGCGCGGACTCGAACCACGGACAAGGTGGTTAACAGCCACCTGCTCTACCGACTGAGCTACTGGGGAATATTAGGTTTTCTGCAAAGAGAACGCGTTTATACCATGACGCAATGTGCCTGTCAAGCATTTTGAAAGATGCATACACGACCCTGATCGCGACGCCGAAACTGAAATGAAGCAGGGGGTACACCGGCGAAATGGTGCCGGCCGTATCAGATAAGGTGGCGGGATAAAAAAGGGAGCGAGCTCCCTTTTTTATCCTGGGACGGCAGGGCTAGCCCCTCAAAGGCAGGTAAGTCAGGGAACAGCACAACACTTCGGGGCCGTCGGGCGACTCTTCGAATTCTTCCAGCACAATAATCTCTTCGTTTTCCATGACATACTCCTTTCTCCCGTGTTGAATTCCGGATGGCGAAGTTACCATCAGCTTAACAGGAGAAATAGGTTAGTCAATTTGCCTAATTTCTTCTTCGGAGAACAGTGCATAAAACAATGTATGGCGGAAGAGGAAACTCCGGATGCCCATTGCACGGGGAGACTATTTCCTGGAATAGCGCAGATCCTGCAGAACAAGCTCCTCCAGGGTAGCGTCGAACCAGGCCCTGCGGCACTCCACGTCATTGATGGCGCCGCTCTGCAGGAGTTTCAAGAACCTGCAGCCGCCGAAGCAAAGTGGAAGGTAGGCGCAGTCAAGGCATTCGTCTTTTTTCCAGACATCCATGTTGTGCGATTCCCGGTAATCCCCGACCCCGCTCTCCAGGTGACCCGTGTCGAGCCCTTCGCAGCCGATGAACGCCGGACATTTGTACAGGGTGCCGTCATAGTTGACCACCAGGTTGTCCCTGAACTCGACCATGCAGGTGGTTGGCATGACCTTGGGCGTGTAATACCCCCGCCGCAGGATCTCCTCACGGAGGAATATGCTCGCCTCAACCAACCACGGCTCGTCAATGGAGCAGCAACCCTCGGAAAATTCGGGCATGAGGTGCTCGCCCAGGGTGTCGCTTACCGGTGCGAACATCACGTGCGCTATCTTCTCGGGGGTCACCCCACGTTCATTAAGCTCGTCCAGAAGCCGGGGGAACTCCCTGTAATTGTCCCGGGTGTAGTTGCCGGACAGTCCCACCTTTATAAGGCCGCAGACGTCCCGCAGGTTCCTGATGATGATCTCGAAACTCCCTTTTCCCGATGAGAAAGGTCGATACCGGTCATGGTTCTCCCTCGGTCCGTCCAGGGTGACCCGGACGCTTTTCAGGCCGAGCGTGACCAGTTGCGAAACCGCATCGGCAGTAAGCAGGGTCCCGTTGGTCACCAGGGTGAAGCCGTATGCCGTCCCTTCCCTTTCGGCGGATGCCTTCAGGCGCTGGGAGATATCCCGAATCAACCCGATGCTCAGGAGCGGCTCTCCACCGTAGAAATCGATGATCAGCTCCTTGCCGCGCCGTAAAAAATGCTCCTCGGCATATTTCATCAGCAGGTCGGCCGTCTCCGGCGACATGTAGTGCTTCCCACGCTGCTTCCCCTCGTAACAGTAAGTGCACGCCAGATTGCAGTCCAGGTTCATCACCGCCATGAGGAAAGCCTTCTTCATCCGCTCCTCGACGTCGGTCATGATTGTGAGCATCTCCCGGCGCTCTGCGTCGCTGTCCGGCACGAGGAAGCCGAGGCGGGTCAGCGTCGCCATGCCTTCAGGCGACAGGGTCCCTCCTTCCACGGCCCTGAGAACGGACTTGGGAACAATCACCTTGGACAGTCGCCTCGTGGAAAAGAGAAGAACCTTGTCCGGGTTGTCCCGGCAAGGATATTGTTTTATATATCTGGAAAGATGCATAAAGATAAAAAAAGGGGGAGTAAACTCCCCTCCTCAATTTCATTATTTGCGATTTTAGAAGCCGCGATACGGTCCAAACATCACTGCGCAACACGCCGCCATCGGTCCGATTGGAGAATCATCCCCCTCATCAAGGATCAAAATCTCTTCCTTTTCCATAATAACCTCCTTGTTTACGTTCTGAAGCTAGCTATGCTTTTCATGCTAAGCAGTTTAGCATGACTCGTCAATGATTTTTGTGAGACTTTTCTGTAAAGTGCATCTTAAAAATAGAATCTAATCCCACCCTCGAACCAGCGTCTGGGGTTGCGAAAAGGATATGCCGAGTATTGTGCACCGTTGAATAGGTTGTGAGCACTAAAAAACGCCTCCACCACCCGGCGTTCGTCCGCAAATGTAAACATTTTTTTGGTCAAGTAAAAATCCCAAATAATAGCGGTATACCTGCCGTTGTCTGCAGGCTCGCCGTGCCAGTGTACATAATGCCCCTTTAATGCCGCCCGAAAACTCTGCCTGTCGTCGTACTGGAGCCCCACATCAAAGGTATTCCGCGCTACTCCTGGAATGGTTTCGCCTGTCTCTCTGTCCTTTGCGTCGATGAAGGCGTAACCGAAAACGATTGAGGTGTTAAACACAGGCATACTCTTCACTTCAACTTCTACACCTTGTCGTCGCTGCTTTCCTTGATTGACGGATGTGAACCTCCCATCCGGCAACTGTGCGTCTCCCTGAAGATCGCTGATATCGTGACGGAAGAAAGTTGACTTGAACCATGCGTATCGTAGGATGGTTGTCTCAAAACCCAAAGAGTAGGACCAGACCGTCTCCATCTTCAAAGAAGGATTCGCCGCGAAAAAGAAGCCGTCTCCAAAGGTGAAGGCAAGGGGTGGAATATTGAACCCTCTTGCAACGTAGGCTCTGATGACCGTGTTCTCAAGAGGAGTAAAGGTGACACCAATGCTCGGGCTCCAGAAATCTCCGTTTGTGCTGGTGTGGTCGTATCGGAGACCTGGAGTGAAAGAAAAACTCCCCAAGGTTACAGTGTCATTTAAAAAAATTGCCCACTTCTCCAGACGTTGCTTGCCATCCTTGAAAGAAAGGGATTCCAGATGCCCGGAGTCAAAATCTACACCCAAAACCACTTCATTATGCCTTGGAGTCCAGACCAGCTTAGCACCACCGCCGTAGTTCCTGTCTTCAGTACGGATTCCGCTCAATGAAAGACCCGTACCCAAAAGCTTCTGAAAGGATTCATTTTCTCGCCAAGAGGAACGTAAGGAAACGTCAAAGGAGAGGTCTCTGGTGATGGTGTAATCAAGCCCTAAAGTGGCAAAGAGATATTGGTAATTATTGTCGAAAGAGAGACCAGAGAGTGGGACCTCGCCTACGCCTCGTTTCCCCTGGTTGTAGCCAAGGGTGAAGGTTAGGTTGGCCCGGTCCGTTGGCGAATACGCCAATTTGGTATAAAGGTTACCACCATGGAAACCGTTATGGGGTAGCAGGCCATCAGAAAGGAGACCGCCACCTGAGAGGTAATAGCCCACCCCGGCGGCCGTGCCGGAGACCTCGCCCCGGTAGTCACCGGTATTCCGCTCTCCAATGGAGGTGGAGACCATGCCACCGAATTTGCGCTCTTCATCCGGAGACTTGGTGATGACGTTAATCACACCGCCCAGAGAAGATCCCCAGGCAGAGGATGCCGGCCCCTTGATTATTTCTACTCGCTCGATGGCTTGGACCGGCACGGCTCCCACGTCCGGGAAAAAATCAGAGAGATTATTCTGAGGAACGCCGTCGATCAAAAGCAGTATGTGTCTGGTGCTGGACCCTTGGATAAAGGGATTGGCGAAACTCCCCGGCCCTCCGGTAATCTGCTCCTGAATGCCCGGAATATAATACAGCACATCCGCCAAAGTATGAGCGTTTATGGCCTTGATATCCTCGGCCGTGATGACGGTGACGTTTTCCGCGACCTTGGAAATGGATTTGGGATAACGGGTGGGGGTTACGACGAAGTCGTTCTCCTCATAGAACATGCCCAGGGTGGTCATGTCCTGTTCCGGCTGAGCCAGTGAAACGTAGGGGAACAGTGAAAAATAACAGAGCGGAAGGAATAAGAGTGTTGTTTTAAGTGCGGATTTATGCATAATTTGCGGAGGTCCCAGAAAATCTCGTTTCGATGTGAATGGACTGCCGACAATTTTTCTATTTTAAGACAAAAAGTCTCAAAGACAACACCCTGGATTTCACGAATATTTAACAGAGTTTGCCTGGTTTGTCCACATCGTATTTTTAATGAGAGCAATTTTCCTGAATATAACGGCGCTGTTCATTCTCACCCTCGCCTCTCCGGCCGGGGCCTGGGATGTGCTGGTCGTGCAAAACTACCAGGCCAAGCCTTACGGAGATGTCCTGCGTGGTTTCAAATCGGTGTGCAATGCGCGCACCGGCGAGCTGCTGACGTCCGAGCTGGCCGGGGACGACCTTGTCCGGGAGATTCGGAGACGACGGCCCGACCTGATCCTGGCGGTGGGGATGGACGCGCTGCGCAAGGTCAGGAAAATCAGGGAAATACCCATAATCTACTGCATGGTGCTTGACCCCGAGTCGGTGCTGGACAACGAGAGGAACATCACCGGCGTCAGCATGAACATCCCCCCGGAGAGACAGCTGGCCGTAATCACCCGGATCCTCCCCAACCTGAAACGGATCGGGCTGGTGTACAATCCCATGAAGACCGGCCGCATCGCGGAGAAGGTCCGCGATGCCGCGGAACGACGGGGAATCCGGCTCACTGCGTTCAAGGCGGAGAGCGCCAGGGACCTCCCCGGATGCCTCGCCGCCCTCCCGTACGGACTGGACCTCTACTGGATGCTCCCCGACAGCACCTTTACCACGCCCGAGGCGATTGAATCGATTTTCCTCTTCTCCATCACCAACAGGGTGCCTATCTATACCTTTTCCGAAAAATACCTGCGTATGGGGGCGTTCATGTCCCTCGCCCCGGACACCTTCGAAATGGGAAGACAAGCTGGGCAGATGGCGGAAAAGCTCCGCACCGGGACCGACATCAGGAATATTCCCAGAAGCGACGCGGAGCGAGGGATTCCCGCCGTGAACCGGAAAGTGGCCGGAAAGCTGGGGATCCGCCTGGACGATGCGTCTGTCGGAAAGCTCCGTATGGCGAACGAGGAGTGAGCGTGCAGACTCATCTATTTCTGAACAAGCTGCTAAAGAAGGCAACCGGGAGCTTTACAGCCAAAATCTTTTTCGCCCAGGCGGTGTCGGTGGTGATACTGACCCTGATCTTCACGGGATATTTCATTCACCGTGAACGGCGGGCCATGACCGAACTCCTGCTGAACAAGGGTGAAATGCTGTCGCGCCAGCTCGCCGAATCGTGCAGGATCGGCGTTTTTGCTGAAAACTCGAGTCTGGTCGAGGCACCCATAGACAACGCCCAGGAGCAGAAGGAGGTGCTCAGCGTCCGGGTCTTCACACGCGACGGGAGATTGCTCAGTGAGCGCCGCTCACCGGAAGCCGACCACCCCGGTAAGGACGCCGTTCCCGGAACCGATACCTACCACGAGCTATTCCGGACACTCCTGCGGACCGAGGCTCCCGTCACCCTCCAGAACGACACCCGCATGGAGTTCTGGACCCCCATCCTGACCGTGGACGTCTACTTGCCGGAAGAGACGCTGCCGTTCACCGACAGCCCGTCGCCAAAGAGCGAGAGGGTCATCGGATTTGCCGGGATAACCCTTGACAAGGGAGGGCTCAATGCAACCTATAGGGGCCTGATTTTCAAAGGAATCCTGGTGTGCGGCGCGTTTCTGGCCCTGGCCCTTGGGATCGCCTGGTTCGTTGCCAGGGGACTCACCAGACCCCTGCAGCTCCTCAAGAATCAGGTCAATGCCCTTGGGGCGGGATATGAGGTGGAGACGGTGCCGGTTGAGACCGGCGACGAGATAGGCAGCCTTACCGGCGCCTTCAACAGCATGGCCCAATCGCTCCGTTTGAGGGATACGGAGAATGCGAACCTGGAAGCCCAGCTCCGACAGGCCCAGAAAATGGAGGCAATCGGCCAGCTCGCCGGGGGAGTGGCCCATGATTTCAACAACATCCTGTGCGCCATAATCGGATTCGGCACCCTCTTGGAAATGGGCCTCGATAAAGAAGATCCCGTCCGCGACCACCTGAAACAGATCCTGGCCGCTGCTGACCGGGCCACCAGGCTCACCCAGAGTCTTCTCGCCTTCAGCAGAAAGCAGATCATCAACCCGCGCAGCTCGGACCTGAACGACATCGTTCGGGACATAGAAAAGATGCTGAACCGGCTGATCACAGAGGACATCGAGCTCAGGATCGACCTCCCCCGGAAGGAGCTGAGGGTGCTGGTGGACCAGGGCCAGATCGACCAGGTTCTGGTAAACCTGGTAACCAATGCCCGCGACGCCATGCCCAACGGCGGCCTGCTGACCGTCAGAACCGCCGAGTCCGAACCGCCTGCGGAAATGCTCATTGCGCAACAATCCCCCTGTCCCGGCAGATGCGCCCTCCTGGAGGTCAGCGACACCGGCGAAGGGATTGACATGGGGGTAAGGGACAGGATCTTCGAGCCGTTCTTCACCACCAAAGAGGTGGGTAAAGGCACCGGGCTCGGCCTTTCCATGGTATACGGGATCGTCAAGCAGCACGGGGGCCACATAACTGCCCACAGTGAGCCGGGACAGGGCGCAACAATTCGTATATACCTGCCCATCGTGGACAACGTGCCGGTGACTCCGGTGCACGTGGAGGAGCCTCTCCGTCCTCCGACGGGTAACGAAATGGTGCTGGTGGTCGAAGACGACCATGAGGTGAGGGCCCTGCACCACGCGATCCTGGAGACCTTCGGATACCGGGTGATTGATGCGGTCGACGGTGAAGACGCGGTGGTGCAGTTCATCCGCCACCGGGACGAGATTGACCTGGTCATCATGGATGTGGTGATGCCGAGGAAGAACGGCAGGCAGGCATACGGGGAGATCGTCGGTCTCAGACCGGATATCAAGGTGCTCTTCATGAGCGGCTATGCCGAGGATATCGTGCAGGAGAAGGGGATCACCGCGGACGGCTTGAACTTCATCCCGAAACCGGCCCCCCCTTTGGACATGCTGAAGAAAGTCCGGGAAATCCTGGACGCCTGATCACGGAGAATCAATTAAAGACCCGAAGGAGGTGCCATGGGCGGAAGCGGAGACACCGCGGTTCACATTGCGGTGACCATCATCGGCAGGGACAGGCCCGGCATCGTTGCGGGAGCCGCGGAGGTCCTTTTCCGGCTCGGCTGCAACATAGAGGACTCCAGCTGCACCATGTTGGGAGGCCAGTTCGCCATGATACTCATCGTGTCGCACTCCAGGCCGTTCAGCAAGGCGCGGCTGCTGGAGGAGTTCAAGGCATTCGGTGAGAGCATGCAGCTGTCCGTGTTCGCCAGGACCCTGACAGGCGACGAAAGCCGTTACCAGGCTCCTTCCGGCGAGCTGTGCATGGTGTCGGTGTACGGCTCCGACCGGCCCGGCATCGTCTACCGGGTCGCCAGGGAACTAGCTGAACGGAACATCAACATCAGCGATCTGAATACCAGGCTGATAGGGTCGCAGGAGGAACCGGTCTATGTCCTCATGCTCGAGGCCGCGCTGCCGGAGGGTATAGGGATAGACGACGTAAGCCGTCTGCTGGAGAAGCTGAAAAAGGAGCTCAACGTGGAGATTGGAGTACGTTCCATCACCCCGGTATCGCTGTAACGCCATGCCCCCCCGCACTATTCTTCTCTATCCCAATGCGGCTCTGAAGATGGTCTGCGAGCCGGTGGCCGACGTGGATGCCGAGATCGCGGCCCTGATCACGGACCTGGTGGGCACCATGCACGCCGGGCCAGGCTCGGTCGGTGTTGCCGCGCCCCAGATCGGTGTCACCCGGCGCGTCTGCGTGGTTGACGTATCGAAAAACAAAAACGGCAGGGACAACAATCACGGGCTCCTGGTCATGGTCAATCCGGAGATCACGCGGCAGGAGGGGGCAGCCGTCATGCGAGAGGGATGCATGAGCGTTCCCGACTACACCGGAGACGTGGAGCGGGCGGTGGAGATAACGGTCCGGTTCCTCGACGGCGATGGCAGGCAGCAGGAGATCGAGGCAAGCGGCTTCGAGGCGGTGGCCATCCAGCACGAGATTGACCACCTGGACGGCATCCTGTTCCTCGACCGGGTTGCCTCCCTGAAGACAGGGCTGTTCAGGAGGAAGAGCTACAAGTAGGGGCGACCGGTCGGTCGCCCCTTGTTCTCATCGCATTATTCAAGAACCTCCTCAAATACCTCATTTCGTAATTCATTGAACGTCAAACTCAAAAACCTCCTCCAAGCGATTCTCGACGATGACGCGTATGATGTAGCGACCTTTCGGATCACCGGGAACAACCGTCCAACTGTGGTAAATCAAACCCTGGTCCGGCTCGACCTCTTGTTCCATGATGGACACTCGCTTGTCCTCGGAAATGAGATGACTGCCCTTCGTCACAGGACTGTCCCATAGTGCCGGAGCAGCCGGCAGGGTGAACTCCTCCCGCCATCTGATCTTTGGCTTCTTTGTATCAAGAAGGATTACCCAGCCATAACCCTGTTTCTCATGGTAGGGGACAATTCGGCCCGGAACAAATACCCGTTCTCCAGACTGCAGATGATAGAAAAGGCCAAATTCCGCCTGGACAATTGTAACTTCCGGCGTCAGAGGATACTTGTCGGGACTAATCACGGCATTGGCAATCGTTCCTGCATAACATAACAGAAACATGGAACCAAGAATAACAACCCAACCGATCCGCATAATTTGTCTCCTAAATCAAACTACTTTTTCTTACAGAAATATCCCCCGATGAAAACTGATCCAATAATAATCAAAGCAACACCAACTTGAACATTATATCCAGTAAAATCTACATAAGCGCCCCTGAAATAATATACCGGATTATAAACAGTATTTATTCCAACAAGCACCCAAAGAATTCCACACCAAAGCAAGGAATGCTTACTTAATCTTTTCCATTGTTGCATTTCCATTTCGTCACCTGACACAATAAATGGCGAATTATTTTACTTCGATTCCCATACGACTTAATATGAAGCTGGATAGTGAGCCGAGGTATCCAGCATTACTAGGAAACGGTGGTCCTGGGAAATGAGCAGAAACAAAATCGGGAGCACTATTCAGTATCCTTTGTCCTTGTTGCGCCCCCGCCATGGTCATTCCAGCGACGTAAAACTCATAGCTCCTAATGACAGCACATCTCCCGGCAGCACCTACTGCTGGACCAGCAATAAGGCTTGCGCTACCGATTACTCCAATTGAATAGGGGAGTAATGCCGCGGAAACAGCCGGCATCGTCACTTTTCGAGTCAATTCCCCAGCCCGTGCCGCACCATCCAAAGTCATGCCGCGACGTCTGGATGCAAATGTCGTCAATGTAAGGAAGCTCGGCCCATACGATAAGTTGTCCCCCGGCATTTTAATCCCCCCATAATTTTATATTTGAAGCACTTTCATCTCGGTGTCATCCAAGAGTCTTCAGCCTCAATTCCGCCTGGTTCCCAAGTCATCTTGATCTTCTTGTAAGTGAAGGAGACCACCTCCATGTGGCCGTAAGGATCGTTTGCCGCCGTCAAGGTAGTGGGGATATTGGGATGATAACTGACCACAATGGCGTCTTCGAGGGTCGTGGTATAGTAATGCTCCTCAGTCCCCTGCTTGGTTATCCGATAAAACTTGAGGGTGACATTCTTCATGTGTTCTCCAGTGCATAAGGCCTGAAAAATCTTGGGAGAACTCTTGTCGATCTGCTTGACGATGGTAAATGGATCGTGGACACGCTTGCCGGTAGGCAACCCCGAGTGGGGGTCACGCGGCATGTGGACATTGTGCTGCAGTTCGTAGACGAGGATGGTTCCCTCCCGCCCCTGCATTTCGCAGGATCCTTCGATCTTTCCTTGCTTTTCCCCTTCCAGGGTAAGATGACACGGCATCGGCATGGTTTGCGCCCTCCTTTTAGGTTACTATTAATTAGTATGTTTTATCTATCATAACACCAAAAGCAAATCCATAAAATTTTTTAATATTCATATACCCATCCAAACAACCTCGTCATTCCCCCGCTTACGCACAATGCCTGGTGCACCCATAAGAAAAGGGCGGCCTTTCGCGGTCGCCCCGTTTATGCTTGCTTCCATCAGATGTATCTTTTCGGAGTTAGCCGGAACGGCTCACCTCCCCATGAGGTATGCCACTCCTTCCTCTGCCGCCCGGTTGGCCGCGGCCACGCAGTCGTTGAGGCCGATGCCCCGGTACGAGTTGCCGGTCAGTACCAGCCCGGGCCGCGCCTTCAACAGCTCTCCCAGAGCCCTCAGCCTCTCGCCGTGTCCGACGGTGTACTGGGGTATGGCCTTCTCGTGACGGAAGATACGGACGAATGAGGGGGGCACCTTGATCCCCATGGTGGTCTTCAGGTCCTCCCTGACCCTCCGTTCCACCTCTTCGTCCGACAGCTCGACGTACTCGGGAAAGCAGGCCCCTCCCAGCATGCTCCGGAGAAGAACATGTCCTTCGGGTGCGCGGTCCTCGAAGATACTGGAGTCCCACAGGGTCCCCAGGGTGCTCATCCCCTCCCCCTTGGGGATCAGGTAGCCGAAGCCGTCCAGATCGTGCGCCAGCCGCTCCCTTTCGTAGCCGAAGCAGGCCACGGTCATGGACGCATAGGGAATGTCGTCGAGTATTCCGGCTATTCCCGGATCGAACTCCCGCAGCATACCGGCCGCCGCAAAGGAGGGCGCAGCCACCACCACAAGGTCGGCCTCCAGGTCGCCGGCAACGGTCCGGACCGTGTATGGGACGCTCTTGCCGGCACGGATCCCCGTGGTTTCCCGTCCGGTCACAACCGTCCCATTACCCAGCTTTTCTTCAAGAATGTTCGTGAGGGTCTGGATTCCTTCGCGGAACGAGGTCAGAATCCCTCCAGGCCCGGCGGCGCTCGACACGACCTTGCCTTCTGCCCGCTCCCGCTGCTTCTTCCTCGCCAGCAGTATCATGGCCATGACCAGGCCGCCGTACTCGCTCTCCAGCTCCGCGATGCGCGGGAAACACGATTTCAGCGACATGGTCTCGGGGTCACCGGCGAAGATGCCCGACACCATAGGGGATATGAGCTTTTCCAGCGCCTCTTTCCCGAGCCTGCGCCGGCCGAAGGCCGCCAGGGTCTCATCGATCCCGGCCGGCGGTTTGGGAGCGAACGGCTCCATGGCCAGACGGATCTTGCCGGGCCAGGAGATAAGCTTCGAGGCAAAGAAGGACGGGCCGTTCTCGGGCAGGCGGTGCAGCATGCCATTGGAGAAGATAAACCGTTTGCGCGCGTCGTCGTTGCTGCGGAGGAGGCTCTCGCGCACCCCCAGATCCGCGCAGAGGTCCAGGGTCTGGGGCTTGCTGTCGAGGAACCCATTGGGGCCCCATTCACAGAGATATCCTTCTTCCTTGATACTCCAGATCTTTCCGCCGGTCCGTTCCTCCTTTTCCAGCACGGTCAGGTCCAGTTCCACTCCCGCTTCCCGTGCCTTTGTCCTCAGCACGTACGCGGCCGCAAGACCCGAGATCCCTCCTCCGACAACGATGGCTTTCTTCATCTTCCCGCCTCCTTTACTTCCGGTCTTTCCTCTCCGCCCAGCTTTTCCAGGATCCCGACCAGGGTTTCCAGGGCCTTTATCAGCCGATCCTGGTCGGCTTCCTCCAACCTGCCGAGAAGGATCCGGTAATTGTCGACGATTCCCCGTTGCAGCTCCACGATCAGGGCCTCACCCGCAGCCGTGGTCTGAATTACCACCCTGCGACGACTCTCTGCATCCGCCGTGCGACGGACAAGGCCCAGATTCACCAGCTTTTCCACCATCTCGCTGGCCGAACTCATGGCGATCTGGAGCTCCGCGGCCAGGGCCGTGAGAGGGCAGCTCCCCCGGTCATTGATGGTCAGCAGCATCTTGAACTGGTTGTAGGTCAGGTCCATCCCTTCATGAAGCGTAGTCCTGAGCCTCCCCATCACCCGCATGAGCCGCGGATACAGGACTGCTATTTTCTCGATTCTCTCCATGTCCTCACCCGTTGCAGCTCTGGCTGCCGGCTGCTCAATGTTCATCCAACCAGAATTATTCGGATACCTAATTATTAGGTTACGAAATAACCATGTCAAGAAAAAATATGCCAGCCTTTGTTGACACGATGAAAAACAGGGATTACATTCTGGAAACCGAATGCAAGGAAAGGAAGACCAGGCATGGCTGACAAGGATTACTACCAGGTTCTCGGGGTGAAAAAGGGGGCCTCGGAGGAAGAGATCAAAAGGGCCTACCGTAAACTGGCGGTCAAGTATCACCCGGACAAAAACGCCGGCAACAAGGATGCGGAAGAGCGGTTCAAGGAGATCAACGAGGCATATGCCGTCCTTTCCGACCCACAGAAGAAGTCCCAGTACGACCAGTTCGGTTCCACCGGCTTCCATCAGCGCTACTCGCAGGAGGATATTTTCCGGGGATTCGACGTGGGGGATATCTTCAAGGATATGGGGTTCGGGACCGAAGACATATTCTCACGAATCTTCGGTGGAGGCTTCCAGGGCGGAGGAAGGTATCGCGCGCGGAAACAGCGCGGCGAAGATTACTCCATGGATCTGCATATCGGGTTTCGCGAGTCGGCGGCAGGCGGGGAAAAGAGGGTCTCGTTTCTGCGCGACGGCGCCAAGGAGGAGCTTTCAGTCAAGATACCGGCCGGGATAGACAACGACGCCAAGCTGCGCATCCAGGGCAAGGGAGCCAAGGGTCAGAGCGGCGGTCCGTCGGGCGACCTGTACCTTACGATCAAAGTGGGGAGCGATCCGGTTTTCACACGGGAGGGCGACGACATCGTGGTGGAGCAGACCATCCGCTTCAGCGAAGCGGCGCTGGGGGCCTCGCTGGAGGTCCCTACCCTGGAGGGGAACAAAAGGATAAAGGTGCCGGCAGGGATTCAGCCGGGCACCAAGATAAGACTCAAGGGTTTCGGTTTTCCCCATATGGGGAAGGCGGCTAGGGGTGACCTGTTTGTCAGGATAAACGTGACGGTCCCTGAACAGTTGTCCGCGTCCCAGCGCAGGATCCTGGAAGAGCTTGCGGAAACGGGATTGTAAATATTATTTTTTCTCCCTGATCTCGATAGACGCGTTCTTGCGCAAATCATCAATCCAGATATTAAAGCGCTCTTCCGACCGCTTCTTGTACAGGATGTCCTCGACTTCCGGTTTCACCGATTCAAAAGACCGGTCTTTTCCCTGACGCCATTCTTCCAGTTTGACGATGTGGATCCCGGCGGGGGTCCTTATCAGGCCGCTGACTTCACCCGGCTTCAACTTGGCCAGAGCCTCGTCGAACTCCTGGAGAAGTTCCCCCTTCTTCACAAACCCCAGGTCTCCACCTTCGTTGGCTGAAGGGTCCTTGGAATACTGCCGCGCCAGGACCGCGAAATCCGCTCCCCCCCTTGCCTCCGCAAGGATCTTCTCGGCCGCGGATTCCGTCCGCTTTCGTTCCTCGTCCGTAGCCTTGGGGGAAACCGGCAGGAAAATCTGGCGTGCACGGAACGCCTCATCGACCTGAAACTTCCCGGCGTTGGCCTCATAGTACTCGCGCATCTCCTGCTCGCTGATCTGGATCTTGGAACGGACCTCCACGCTGATAAGCCGCAACCTCTCCAGCTGCTCCTTTATCTGCGCCTTGTATTCGTCGAACGAGATTCCGCGGGCGGCCAGGGCCTCCTTGAGGTTATCCTGGGTGAGGTTGTTGGACCTTTTGACTTCCTCGATTGCCTGACGCACCTCTTCGTCCGTGACATTGATGCCCAGTTCCCTGATCTTCTGCTCGATCAGCTTCTTGTTGATGAGGGAATCGAGGGCCGCCTGGCGGAGTTGCGCCCTGCCGGCGTCGTCCTTGGCAGGTTTCGTGTCCAGCCCTTTTTCAATGGCCTCCTGCTCCTTGTCCACGTCGTAGGTCGTAAGCGGTTCATCGTTAACCAGCGCGGCGATGCCGCTCACTGTCTCCGAGGACGCATGGACCGGAAAAAAGCAGAGAATTGCTGCAAGAATAATGGTGATTGTTCGGATCATGAATTCAGTTTCAATCGGCCGGAGCGGCCATGAATGTGCGGAAGGCAAGGCTTTGGGCCTTGCCTTCCGGTTGGCGATCGGTTGTCCTATTTCGTGGGGGAGGCCGCTCCGCCGGCAGGCTCGGCGGCATCCGGATTGAAATCATTCAGGGCGTCTTCCTTGATGGAGATCTTTGCGCCCTTCTTGAGATCCTCCCTCATCTTCTGGAAGATCTCCTGCTGCTTGGCCGGGAGGAGATTTGCCTTTATCTGATCCTTCACCTCGTCGAACGAGCGCACGCCGGCCGGACGCTTGCCGGTCACCTTGATGATGTGGAAACCGAACTGGGTCTTCACGATACCCGACAGTTCGCCCTCCTTCAGACCGAAGGCAGCCTTGTCGAATTCCTGAACCATGGCGCCCTTGGAGAACCATCCAAGGTCGCCTCCCTTGGCGGCGGTGTTGTCCTGCGAATACTTTTTCGCCAGTTCCTCGAAGGCGGCCCCTTTCTTCAACTGCGCCAGGACGTCCCGGGCCTCCTGTTCGGTCTTGACCAGGATGTGGCTCGCCCTGACCTGCTCGCCGCTCTTGAATTTATCCTTGTTCTCTTCGTAGAACTTCTTCATCTCTTCGTCGGAAACCTTGGCCTCCTGCTCCACCTTCTTCTTCAGGTAGGTCTCCACGATGAGACGCTTGCGCAGGTCCTCCAGCCGGTCGGCGACCTCCTTGCTCTTGTCGACCCCGTCCTTCTTCGCCTGTGCGAGGATGATCTCGCGGACTATCATGCTGTCCAGCAGCTCCTTCTTCCCTTCGGCGGACTGGACCATGGGCTTCAGGTAGGGGGGGAGGTGACCTATCTCCTGCCTGAAGTCTTCAGTGGTTATTGTCTTGCCGTTCACTTCGGCCAGAACCGTTCCCTCCTTCTTACCCTGTTCCATGGTGGCGGGTTTGCAGGCCAACAGGCAAAGGGCAAGAACCATCGGCACGGCGACTCTGACAGCGCTCAGGTAATTCACTGGAACCTCCTTTATCGCGGAATTGAAATTAACTCAATAGCTTGGGAAGCTAGCACATCACCCAAGCCTTTTCAAGAGATTTCTGGATTCAGCCAGGAGCCCCTCGAATGAGGTGTCGGCAACCACCGCGAACAGCACGAAATCGGGGGTGAAGCGGTAGACGTCCGGCGCTTTCCTGATGAGCCCGATGATGGTGTCGGGCGACACCGGGGTTTTCCCGTGAAAGGCGATCACGATGCGCCTGCCGTCGAACTCCAGCCTCCTGACCAGCAGGGCGCGGAGGTGTATCCTGAGCTTCATGCTCTCCAGCAGGTAAAGCACCGGGAGGGGGAGCTTGCCGAACCGGTCCAGCAGCTCGTCGCCGATGGCGTCCACGTCCTCCTCGCAGGTCGCCTGGACCAGCCTCTTGTAGACAATGAGCCTCTGGTTCGGATCCGGGACATACTCCTCGGGGATGAACGCGGGCACCTTGAGGTTGAGCTCCGGTTCGATCCGCTCCTGGATCTCCTCCCCCCTGAGCCTGCTGACCGCCTCTTCGAGCAGTTCCGAGTAAAGCTCGAAACCGACCGCGGCGATGTTCCCCGACTGCCGCGAGCCCAGGAAATCCCCGGCACCCCGTATCTCCAGGTCGTGCATCGCGATACGGAAACCCGCTCCCAGCTCGGTGAGCTCCTGGATGATTCTGAGCCGCTCACGGGCGTCGGAGCTTATGGTCCCCTCGCCCGGGATGAGAAAGTAGGCATAGGCCCGCTGGCTGGAGCGGCCGACCCTGCCGCGCAGCTGGTAGAGCTGGGCCAGGCCGAAGGTATCGGCCCTGTTGATGATCATGGTGTTGGCCGAGGGGATGTCCAGTCCCGATTCGATGATGGTGGTGGACAGAAACAGGTTGAACTCGCCGTGCATGAAGCCCAGCATGACCTCTTCCAGCGCCTTCTCCTGCATCTGGCCGTGGCCCACCGCCAGCTTCGCCTCCGGGATCAGCCTGTTGAGGTACTCGGCCATGGCGCCGATGGATTGCACCCGGTTATGAACGAAGAACACCTGGCCGCCGCGGCGAAGCTCCCGCATGACCGCCTCCCGGATCAGCTCGTCGTTGAAGCGGGCCACGAAGGTCTTGATAGCCAGACGATCCACCGGCGGGGTATCGATGATGGAAAGGTCCCTGATCCCGGAGAGGGACATGTTGAGGGTCCTGGGGATGGGAGTGGCGCTCAGGGTCAGGACATCCACCACCGCCCGGAACTGCTTCAGCTTTTCCTTGTGTGAGACCCCGAAGCGGTGCTCCTCGTCCACGATGACCAGTCCCAGATCCTTGAAGGCCACGTCTTTCTGGAGCAGGCGATGGGTGCCGATAACGATGTCCACCTTCCCGTTTTTCGCCATTTCCAGGATCTCTTTCTGCTCCCGCGGGGTGCGGAAACGTGAGACCGCCTCCACGGTCACGGGATAGGCGGCGAATCGCTTCCTGAAGGTCTCCAGGTGCTGCTGAGCCAGCACGGTGGTCGGTACCAGCACCGCCACCTGTTTGCCGTCCATGACCGCCTTGAACGCCCCCCGCATGGCCACCTCGGTCTTGCCGTACCCCACGTCGCCGCACACAAGCCGGTCCATGGGGCGCGAGCTCACCATGTCGCCCAGCACGTCCTCTATGGCGGCGAGCTGGTCCGGTGTCTCCTCATAGGCAAAGGAAGCCTCGAATTCACGGTAGAGGTCGTCGGGCGGGGTGAAGGCAAATCCCTCGTGGACCTGACGCGACGCGTAGATCCGGAGCAGTTCCTCGGCCATCTCCTCGATGGCTTCGCGGGCCTTTGCCTTCTTTCTGTCCCAACCTGCCCCGCCGAGCCTGTCCAACGACGGCTCGATCCCTTCGGCCCCCACGTAGCGCTGCACCAGGTTTATTCGGTCCACCGGAAGGTAGAGTTTGTCGGCACCGGCGTACTCCAGGAGGATGAAGTCTCCGCCTACGCCGTCGAATGCCAGGTGCTGCAGCCCCCGGTACAGGCCGACGCCGAAATCCGTGTGGACCATGAAATCGCCCGGCTTCAGTTCCTCCAGAGAAAGCAGTATCTGCTTTTTCCTGATATCGGAAATATCCCGGCGCTTGACCCTCCTGCCGAAGATCTCCTCCTCGGCGATAACGACCAGACCCTCCCCGGCCAGGCGGAAGCCCCGGGAAACCTCTCCGGTTAGAAGCGTTATACGGGCCTCTTGAATGGCTTCCCCGGCGACGAAGCGATCCTCGGATACGGACAGGGGAACGCGGTAGTGGCCCAGGAGCTCCTGCAGCCGCTGGACCTGACTGCGCTGGTGACAGGCCACCACGATCCGCGCACCCCCTTCAAGCCAGTCGGAAAGCCGCCCCACCAGCGGACGGAGAACCCCCTCGCCGCTGGGAGACATGGTCAGACGGAGGTCTTCGTTCCCCTCGGCGGCGAAGCGGAAAGAGACGGCGCCAGCGCCATCTCCGGCGAGTTCCAGCCGGGGAACATCGATGACCCGGCCTGCCGGAATAAGGGCGTCCAGTTGCTCCGGAAGGAGCCACAGGTCCTCCCGCGGGCAGATGATGGAGTGCCTCTCCAGTGCCCGGCTTTCCGCGGTCGCAAGCTCCGCGGCAAAGGCTTCGGCGGTCTCGGTCAGGGCAAAGGGATCGAGCCTGACGAGGAACGCGCCGGCTCCGGCATAGTCCAGCAGGGTTTCCAGGCCGGAATAGAACAGGGGTTCCAGGTATTCGACGCCCGGAGGGTAGATGGCCTGTTGAAGCTGCTCCAGCAGCTCTCTCCTGCGTGTGGCATGGATGCCGAGCGTGTCGCACCGTTCTTTCAGCCTGGGTGTGAACCCCTCCCTGACCGTTTCGGTAAGGACTATCTCCCTGGACGGCAGGATAACCAGATCCTCCAGGGGGTGCAGGGAACGCTGGGTCACGGGATCAAAGGCCCGGATGGATTCGACCAGGTCGCCGAAGAACTCGACCCTGACCGGGGTCGGCAGGTTCGGAGGAAAGATGTCCACGATGCCGCCCCGGACCGACGCGCTTCCCCGGTCCTCCACCAGGGGGACCATGGAGTAGCCGAGGGCAACCAGCTTGGCCAGCAGCAGATCCCGCTCCACCTCCTCGCCGGCCACCAGGTACTGGGAATACTCCCCGAGTATCTGCCGCGGCAGGACCCGCTGCAGGAGGGTGGACACGGTGGTGACCACGGCCGCAGCCCTCCCCTCCATGCAGGCGAACAGGGTGTCGAGCCGCTCGCCGCTCAGATCGGGATGGGGTGACGCCTGCTCGAAGGGGGAAGTGTCCCAGGGAGGAAAATAGTAGACCGTCTGGGGCCGGTCGGCATAGAAACGGAGCTCGCACAGGAATTCAGAGGCGCTTTCGGTGTCCGGCGCAACCACGACAAACGGCCCGGGCGGCTCCTCCAGAAGTCTGGCGATGAAAAACGCCGGGGCCGAGCCCTTCAGCCCGACAAGGGTGACTCGGCCGCTGTCCGGTGCGAGCGCGGCGGTTATCTGCTTGAGTTTTTCGCGGAGGCTTGGTGTCATTGATGTCAATCCGGAGGAAGACATTGGGTACGTGCGGAGGAACACCGGCGAACGACCGGCAGGGTCCAACGGGCGGGAAGGGGAAAACCGTCGCGCTACTTGCCCTTTTTCAGGTCGATGAGGATCAGCTTGGCAACCGCCTTAAGGGTCTCGAAAACCCCTTCTCCGGTCGTGGCGCAGGCCTCGAAATCGGGCACACCGGTCAGGTTGAGCTCCTGGCGCATCTCCTCCAGCGAGACCCTGTTCGGGAGGTCGCGCTTGTTGTACTGGATCACGAAGGGGAGCCTGTCAAGCTCGTAACCCTGCTCCTTGAGGTTGATCTGGAGATTGTCCAGGGACTCTATGTTGGCGTCCATGCGCTCTTCCTGGGAATCGGCCACGAACACCACGCCGTCCACCCCCTTCAGGATCAGCTTGCGGGAGGCATCGTAGAACACCTGACCCGGCACCGTATAGAGGTGGAACCTGGTCTTGAAACCCTTGATCTCCCCCAGGGCCAGGGGGAGAAAATCGAAAAACAGGGTACGCTCCGTTTCCGTGGCAAGGCTTATCATCTTGCCCTTTGCCTCGGGAGCCGTTTTCGAGTATATGAACTGCAGGTTGGTGGTTTTTCCACAGAGACCAGGACCATAATAGACGATCTTGCAGTTGATCTCGCGGGAGGCGTAGTTGATGAAGGACATCTGGCGTCACCTCGGATGATGATTTGCGTATTGGAAACAGGCCGGTGAAGGGATCAGGCCGTACCGTCTAGCTGAAAAGGTTGTCGATGTCGTCATCGGTGATCTCGGCAAAGGGAAAGTCGCTTTCGCCGCTTTTTTCCAGTTCGTCGGCCCGCTGTGCGAGCCTGGTGAAGATCACGGCAAGTTCCTCTGAGGCCTTTTTCACCCTGAGACGGACCAGTCCCAGGGAAGAGCGGCTGTCGAACAGGACCACCAGGATGACCCGCCCGCCGACGATGGAGATGTGCAGGTTGTCCTTTTCCCCCTCATGAAAGAGAATTGAAAATTCCTTTTCGCCGATGAGCTTTGCCAGCCCTCCGGTGGCGGCAATGTTCCCCGCCGTCAGCGATGCCAGGGAGGTGGTGTCGAAACGTTCCGTCTCTCCCACTCCCGAGATCAGCTGGCCGTTCTTGTCCACGAGAAATATCACCTTGGCATTGGCTTCTCTCAGCAGTTTCTCAAGAATGAGATTCAACTGCCTGAATTCGTCTTCATACATGACAATTAGCGGAGTCGCCATTAAACCCACCCCTCGAGCTGTACGAATTGATTTGAACAGCGGCTCATTTTATAACAAAACCGTCCTGACAAGGCAAGGTTTTAAATTATCTTAACCATGGCGTGACGGGAATCCGGGCCGGAAACGACTCAGACGAGGAAGGGCCGTTCCATAACCGGAAAAAATAAAGCGACCCCGGCGCATCATGCACACGCTGGGGTCGCTTCGGCTGCTCTCGTGGCCGGACCGTTTCGCGACGTTTTCAGCGTTCCGGGGGAACGCTACTTCTTCTCGGAACCGGTCCCGTAAATCAGGGAAGCCATCTGCTCATACAGGGCGTAACGGCGGGCGGTCCACTCGTTCGCCTGCTTGATGAGCTTCTCGGCCCCCTTGGGATTGTTCTTCTTCAGTACCCGGTAACGGTTCTCGCCCAGGGCATACTCCTCGAAGGAGATGGTCGGCGCCTTGCTGTCCAGTTGGAGGGGGTTCTTCCCCTGGGCGGCCAGGGCCGGGTTGAAGCGGAACAGGGGCCAGTGGCCGCATTCCACCGCCCTCTTCTGCTCGTCAATGCCCCGGGTCATGTCGATGCCGTGGGCGATGCAGTGGGCATAGGCGAGTATCAGGGAGGGACCGTCGAATGCCTCGGCCTCGATGAACGCCTTGACGGCCTGGGCCGGGTAGGCCAGGGACACGGTCGCCACGTAGGCCGTGCCGTAGGACATGGCGATGAGTCCCAGGTCCTTCTTGGGCATGATCTTGCCGCCGGCGGCGAACTGCGCCACCGCCCCGAGCGGCGTGGACTTGGAGGCCTGGCCGCCGGTGTTGGAGTAGACCTCGGTGTCGAGCACCAGCAGGTTGATGTTCTTGCCCGATGCGATGACGTGGTCGAGGCCGCCGAAGCCGATGTCGTAGGCCCAGCCGTCGCCGCCCACGCTCCAGACAGACTTCTTCACCAGGTAGTCGGCAACCGCCAGGAACCTCTTGGCCAGCGGACCGTTACAGCCGGCAAGCTTCTCTTTCAGGATCGCCACCCGGGCCCGCTGGGCCTCGATGCCGTGCTGGGTGGACTGATCGGCGTTCTTGAGGGCCGCCAGGACATCCTTGATCTCGCCCGCGCCCGCGCACTCCGATCCCGTGACCTGGTCCAGGAACTCGTTGGCTGCCTGGGTCAGCTTGTCAACGGAGATCCGCATGCCGAAGCCGAACTCGGCATTGTCCTCGAACAGGGAGTTGGACCAGGCCGGTCCGCGCCCGTCGCTGCGCTTGGCCCAGGGAGTGGTCGGGAGGTTGCCGCCGTAGATGGAGGTGCAGCCGGTGGCGTTGGCGATCATCGCCCGGTCGCCGAACAGCTGGGACAGGAGCTTGAGATACGGGGTCTCGCCGCAGCCGGCACAGGCGCCGGAGAACTCGAACAGCGGGGTGATAAGCTGGCTCCCCTTGAGGGTGTCCCGCTTCACCAGCTTGGAGTCGGTGTCCGGGATGGTGAGGAAGAATTCCCAGTTGGCCGCTTCCCTCTCGCGCACATCGGACTTGAAGGTCATGTTGATGGCCTTGCGATTGGGGTCGTCCTTGCTCTTGGCCGGACAGTTATGGACGCAGGCACCGCAGCCGGTGCAGTCCTCCGGCGCCACCTGGACGGTACACGACATCCCCTTGAACTCGCCGCCACGCGCCTCGGCGGACAGGAAACTCGCAGGCGCCCCCTTCTTGTGTGCCGGATCATAGACCTTCATCCTTATGGTGGCATGGGGGCAGACGAACGAGCAGATGCCGCACTGGATACAGAGATCCCTGTCCCAGATCGGTATGTCCACCGCGATGTTGCGCTTCTCGTAACGGGACGAAGCGGTCGGGAAGGTGCCGTCCACCGGCATGGCCGACACCGGAAGCCCGTCGCCGCGGCCGGCGATAATCTCCGCGGTCACGTTCTGCATGAACTCCGGGGCGTCGGGGCTGATAGGGGGCTTGACGTCGATGGCGCTGGTCGCCTTTTCCGGCACCTTGACCTCGAACAGGTTCTCCAGGGCCGCGTCCACGGCCTGGTAGTTCATCTCCACGACCCGCTCGCCCGCCTTGCCGTAGCTCTTCTTGATGGCGTCCTTGATGGCCTTTACCGCGGTATCCAGGGGTATGATGCTGGATATCTTGAAAAAGGCGGTCTGCATGATGACGTTGATGCGGGACCCGAGGCCAATCTCCTCGGCCAGCTTCACGGCATTGATCACGTAGAACTTCAGCTTCTTGTCGATGATCTGCTGCTGGACCTGCCGCGGAATCCTTTCCCAGACCTCGTCCTTGTCGTAGAGGGAGCAAAGCAGGAACGGGGCGCCCTCCTTGGCCCTGGAAAGCATGTCGTACTTCTCCAGGAAGGTGAAGTTGTGACAGGCCACGAAATCCGGACGGTTGATGAGGTACGGCGCCAGGATCGGGTTCTTGCCGAAGCGGAGATGGGAAATGGTCACCGTACCGGCCTTTTTGGAGTCGTACACGAAATAGGCCTGGACGTTGTTGTCGGTCTTCTCGCCGATGATCTTGATGGAGTTCTTGTTGGCGCCGACCGTCCCGTCCGAGCCGAGACCGTAAAACACGGCCGCGTAGATGCCGGTGGAGATGTTGGTGAACGAGGGATCGTACTCCAGGCTGGTACCGCAGACGTCGTCGGTGATGCCGACGACGAAGTGGTTCTTCGGGGTCTCTTTTGCCAGGTTGTCGAAGACCCCCTTGACCATGGCAGGGGTGAACTCCTTGGAGCCGAGGCCGTAGCGTCCACCCACGATGACCGGGTATTCCCTGAACGGGGCGGCCTTGACCTCCATCTTCTCGCCGATGGCCGTCCTGACATCCAGGTAGAGGGGCTCGCCCAGGGAGCCCGGCTCCTTGGTGCGGTCCATGACGGCTATCTTCTTCACGGTCGGCGGAAGGGCCGCCACAAAGGCGTCGGCGGGGAAGGGGCGGTAGAGACGGATCTTCAGCACGCCGACCTTTTCTCCGCGCGTGGTAAGGGTTTCCACGGTCTTGTGCACCGCGTCAGCGCCGGAGCCCATGATGACGATCACCCGGTCGGCATCAGGCGCGCCCACGTAATCCACCAGTTTGTACCGGCGGCCGACGATGTCCGCGAACCGGTCCATCTCCGCCTGAACGATCTCGGGGGTCGCCAGGTAGTATTTGTTGACCGTTTCGCGCCCCTGGAAGTAGACGTCCGGGTTCTGGGAGGAGCCTCGCAGCACCGGGCGGTCCGGCGAAAGGGCGCGGGCGCGGTGGGCAATGATCAGTTCGTCGTCCAGCATGGCGCGCATTTCGTCGAAGGTGAACTCCTCCACCTTCTGGACCTCGTGGGAGGTGCGGAACCCGTCGAAGAAATGGAGGAACGGAACCCGCGAACGGAGCGTGGCGGCCTGGGAGATGAGGGCAAAATCCATGACCTCCTGCACGTTGTTGGAACAGAGCATGGCAAAACCGGTCGAACGGCAGGCCATGACGTCGGAATGGTCGCCGAAGATGGACAGGGCCTGGGCCGCAAGCGCGCGGGCGGAGACATGGAAGACCGTAGAGGTCAGCTCTCCGGCTATCTTGAACATGTTGGGGATCATCAGCAGCAGGCCCTGGCTTGCGGTAAAGGTGGTGGTCAGGGCGCCCCCCTGCAAAGCACCGTGAACCGCACCTGCCGCGCCGCCCTCTGATTGCATCTCCGTGACAAGCGGCACGGAGCCCCAGATATTCTTTTCTCCCCGCGCGCTCTTTTCATCGGAGATCTCCCCCATGACCGATGAAGGCGTAATGGGATAAATGGCTATTACTTCGTTTGTTGCATGGGCTACATAGGCTGCGGCGGTGTTACCATCGATCGTAACCATTTTGCGTTTCATGCAAAACTCCTCCTTGAGTTGCTTTTATGACCGTTCGGGTCATTTTCGGTTTCTACGGCCCTCGGCCGTTAGAACCAACCTGTTCACAGCTCGTTGCGGCCCTCCAGGGCCTTTTGAACCGTAGCGGAATCCACGTACTCCAGGTCGCCGCCGATTGGCATGCCCCGGGCAAGCCTGGTCACCTTGATACCGAGGGGCTTTATGAGCCCGCCCAGATAAAGCGCCGTTGCTTCTCCTTCAACGCTGAAGTTCGTGGCAAGGACTATTTCGCGGATCGATGAACCTTCAAGGCGACGCAGCAGTTCTGCAATCTTCAGATCGGCCGGCATTACTCCTGAAAGCGGAGAGAGTGCCCCATGAAGGACGTGGTACCGCCCGCTGAACGCGCCGCTTCGTTCAACGGCCAGCAGGTCCTGCGGCTCCTCCACCACACAGATGACCGTCTCGTCCCTTTCGCCGGAGCAGATGCAGCACGGGTCCTCCTCGGTGATACCGAAACAGACCGAGCAGAACCTGACGCCGGCGTGCACCTCCAGCAGGCTTTCGGCCAGGTCCTTTCCCAGCCGCGGCGATTTCAGGATATGAAACGCCAGCCGCAACGCCGTTCTTTCGCCGACACCCGGAAGCTTTTTCAACTCACCTATGAGTCGGGTCAGGGATTGGGAAAAATGTATCATATCCTTGACAAAAATATAACTTCTTTTTTATGTTTAGTAAAAACAGTCAGATATTTTTTATATATATTAAAAAACGTCTGATTTTGTGATGAATTTTAAAATATAACAGTTTTCTATACAGAGGAAAAGCAGAAATATTTTCCAAAGCCCTCACCGATCGAGCGGTCCCCGGCCAGCCTCATATCCGGCGTTCCGCACGCGAAGGCGTCACGGATCCGGGATGCTACAACAAGGCCCGTGAAGACGAGGCAATGAGACCTGCCTTCACGGGCCGGTTGGTTGAGACAATAGAAGGACTTGATCGTTTTCAGAAAAGCCCGGGGATGTTCAAGCCGCCGGTAATCTTGCCCATCTCCGCGGCCACTTCGTCCTGCACCTTCTTGAGGGCCTCGTTTACCGCCGACATCACCAGATCCTGGAGCATCTCCACGTCCTCTGGGTCGACTGCCTCCTTGCGGATCGACAGGGAGACGAGTTGGTTCCTGCCGTTCGCCACCGCGGTGACCGCCCCGCCCCCGACGGTTGCCTCCGCGGTCCGATGGGAGGCCTCTTCCTGGAGCCGCGCCATTTTCTGCTGCATCATCTGGGCCTGTTTCATTATCTGTGCTAAACCCTTGGACATCAGTCTCTATCCTCCGTATCCCTATCGTTATCCGGTTCCGCCACTTCGCCGATTTCGGCATTGAAGATCTCCAGCGCTGCCGTCACCGCCGGGTTGCTCCTGGCGCTTTCTTCCAGCTTTTTCCTCCGGTCCGCCGCCTCAACGCCTTTTTTCTCGCGCAAACTGGACGGAAGTCCCCGGGTCTCGCCGTTGATGGGGGTCAGCCGGACAACCGGCTCCGACCTCCAGAACTTCGCGGCCAACTCCTTGAGGGACTCCAGAGCGTCGGCGTCCTGGAGGCAGGCCAGCTGGAACGACCCTGCCGGGAAGCCGATCTCGACGCACTCGGCGGTGAACCGCAACGGACGACCGTGGTCCAGGATGGCGCCGAGACTTTTTTTCGTCCCATGCGCGAAGGCGACAAAGGCGGGCCACCCTTCCCCTGAAGGGGTTGCAGCGGGGGCGGCCGTTCTGGGAGGATTCCGGTCAGATCCGCGCGGATGCGCGTGAGCGGCCGGAGCCGGAGGGCGGGCCTCCTCCCGTGCCGCGGGGGAAGGGGTGCCTTTTGCCGAACACCCTTCGAGAACCTTCAGTCGCTCGATCAGTTCATCGACCGGCACCACCGGGACCAGGGTGCACATCCTGATGAGCGCCATCTCAAGTATCAGCCGTGTGAAGCCGGAGAAGGCCATCTCTCCCTCGGCCTTGAGCAGGATCGCGAGATGCCGCTGGATATCCCCGAGCGTAACGGAGCCGGCCTGCTCCCGGACCTCTTTCATCTCCCCCTCGGCAAGATCGAGGATCTCGGCCGGATTGTCCGCCACCTTCAGCACCGCCAGGTTCCTGAAGTGATCGATCAGCTCCTGGCAGAAGTGGCGCATGTTGCAGCCAAAGGAATCGACCCGGGCCACGATGTCGAGACAGGCCGGGCAGTCACGGGCGAATACCGCCCGGGAGGACTCCAGCAGGAGTCGCCGGTCCACCACCCCCAGCAGTGAAATCACCTCTTCGTCCGCCACCCGGTCGCCGCAGAAGGCCAGCACCTGGTCGAGGGTGGAGAGGGAGTCGCGCATGCTGCCGTCCCCCTTGCGGGCAATGGCCGTGAGCGAGGCGTCGCCGATCGCTGCCTGTTCGGCGTCAACGATTTGACGCAGCCGCTCCACTATCCTGGGGAGGGGGATGCGTTTGAAATCGAAACGCTGGCAGCGGGAAAGAATGGTGACCGGCACCTTGTGGGGCTCGGTGGTGGCAAAGATGAACTTGACGTGGGAGGGGGGCTCCTCCAGGGTTTTGAGGAGCGCATTGAAGGCGCTCGTTGAGAGCATGTGGACTTCGTCGATGATGAATATCTTGAATCGGCAGCGGGAGGGAAGGTACTTGATATTCTCCCTCAGTTCGCGGATATCCTCGACTCCGGTATTGGAGGCGCCGTCTATCTCGATCACGTCCACCGAGTTGCCGGAGGTTATCTCAAGACAGGCCGGGCATTCGTTGCAGGGCTCCGCCGCAGGCCCGGCCTCGCACTGGAGGGCCTTGGCCAGGATGCGCGCGGCGCTGGTCTTGCCGACCCCCCTGGCACCGGTAAAGAGAAAGGCATGGGCCACCCTGCCGGACGCGATGGCATTCTGAAGGGTCCGGCACACGTGCTCCTGACCGATGAGATCCTGGAAGGTCTGCGGCCGCCATTTTCTTGCTAACACAAGGTACGACAAGGTCTGTTACCGCTCCATCGCTTCCGGTTTGGCTGAAAGCCCGTTTACGGGCGGGACTGATAGCTGGGCTCCCCCGCGGCACACGGGGGCGGTTACTGCCGCTGCTTCCTTCCGGACCTGACGGGGTTCATAACCTTCCGTTGCGCGGGACCCAGCTATCAGTTCCGCCCGTAAAACACGAAACAGGCATTACCCCGGCCCGGCGCCGATACTTGCTTCGATGGCTCCATCCCCCGGGATACTGCCTGCCTGTATGATTCAGATGCTCTGCCAGGATGTCAAATCTGGCGGAGAGAGAGGGATTTGAACCCTCGGTACGCTATTAACGCACACACGATTTCCAGTCGTGCTCCTTCAGCCGCTCGGACATCTCTCCGTGAACGAAAAATATATATGAACACTCGACCGCTTGTAAAGATTTTTTTTCGCCCCACCGGCCGGTCTGTCGACGGGCGGAGCGGCGTGTTGTTTTGTTTGCCTAAACAGGGCAAACGTTCTATCCTGTACGGCATCCGATCACTACCCGGCCGCGACGGGTCAACGAACCAGCCGGTCAGAAAGAGGTACTACGATGAAAAAGACAGCCATCATGTTGGCGGGCCTGCTGCTTGCCTCCATCACGACTATTCCCGCCCTCGCGGAGGAACCGGCTGCTGCCCCCCCTGCCCCGGCGGCGGCCGCGGAGACCATCGAGGCGACACCCGTCGCCGAGCCCGTCCCGGCGACCCCTTCCAAGGCCGAGCAGCCCATAAGGATTGGTTACGTCGATATGGCGACCATAGCCAAGGATTCCGTGCCCGGCAAGGCGGCCTATGCCGAGATCAAGGCAAAGACCGGGAAGTACCAGAAGCAGATCCGGGCGAAAGAGAAGCAGCTTCAGAAACAGAAGGCTGCCATCGAGGCGCAGCTCCCGACCCTCCCTCCCCAGCAGCGCGAGGCAAAGGCAAAGGAGTTCCAGAAAAAGATCGAAGAATTCCAGAAATTCGTCCAGAAAGCGGATAAGGATGTGCGTGCCAGGGAAGAAGAGTTGCTCGGCAAGCTGTTTAAATCAGTGGACCAGGTTGCCGGCGAATACGCCAAGGCCAACGGATTTACCGCCGTGGTGCTGAAAAACCAGATCCTGTTCGTGGCCGCGGAGGCGCAGACAACGGACCTCACCGCCGAGGTGATCAAACAGGTGGATAAAACCGTGGAGAAGAAATAGCAGGTTGTTGAAAAACGTGACGAGGAAGGCCGGATGCAAGGCGCACGGAGCGCAGCACCCGAGACATATCACCTGGATAGGCGAGGGTGCGAGCACCGCGCAACACAGCAGACGGCCTCCGCAGTAGTTTTTCAACAGCCTGATAGCAGCCACCAGGTTCAGCGCAGGCCGATCCGGCTCAGGAAGAGCCCCAGATACTTGTTCAGGGGGTTGGTGCGCGCCAGCAACCCGATGACCGGGGGTTTTCGCTGGCCCAGCGCCTTGAGCTGCTCCACTATCTCCGCGCTCCAACCGCGGACCATCCCCTCCCGGAACGCCTGGATGGCCGCGGTCTTGTTGCCTGACACCAGGTGGACCTTCCCGAGATTGAGATAGTGCTCGCCGGAGTCCGGGTCCCGCTCGATGGAGACCATGCAGAGATCCACCCCCTTGGAGACCTGGCCGCGCTCCCTGGCGATGCAGTAGCCGAGATAGGAATACCAGCGCGGGTTGTCTTCCAGCCCCAGCGCCCTCTCCAGGCATGCCAGAGCCGCAACGCTGTTGTCCATGGAAAGCGCCCGCCTGGCACGTTCGAATTCCAGCGCCCCGGCGCCCTCGGACCGTGGCTCCATTAAACCCTCCCCCCTGAATATCGTACGGCCTGTACCGTCGGCGAAACATGAGATGTGCGCTGCCTGGGGACAGGCACGCCCGGACATGAACTGCTCAAAAATGTCATGGCATCGGGATCGAAGGAAGCTCGCTCTCGAGCTCAGGCAGCAGGGAGTACCTGACGATGCCTTTTTCTATGGTTATGGAGGCTAGGAAAGGAAAGAAGTAGAGGGCGTCACCCTTCTTCATCTCGACCCTGCACTGGATGATATCCCGGATCGACCGGGCCGCGGTCTCGATGTCGCCCGCCCCGCTTGCCTCGATAAAGCCGTCGAGAGGAAGTTCGTACATCTTCCTCGGGCCGTCCAGCGAAATCCTGTCCCTGGCGTTGCCGAACAGGACCCTGAAACAAGCCAGGGCTACCGGAGAAAGTCTGTTTTCAAATGCAGAGAGATTGATGCTCGCTTCTTCGCCCATGCCGACCTCCGAAAAAATTTGCGGCAGTATAGCACGGCGGGAGGCAAAGGAAAAGCCTTGGGACGGCGGCTTGCAGACGGACCGCATTACCGGCTTCCGACCTGTTCATGTCCTGAAAGATATTACGGATTCAGGTGCATACCAACCTTGTCCCGGCTGCCGAGAATGCGAAGGAAATTCCGGGTCAACACCGGATGAAAATGGGTACCCGCGCCGTCCAGCATCATCGCCGCGACCGTGCCGTAGTCCATGGAATCCCGGTAGACGCGCCTGGTGCGGAGCGCATCGAAAAAGTCCGAAACCGTCGTCATCTGGCTGCAAACGTTCTGCTGCCAGCCGGGATCGGTCGCCGGGTAGCCCGAACCGTCATAGCCCATATGATGTTCGTACGCGCAGACAACGGCAAGCCGCGGAACTCCGGGAAGATCGAGGAGGTAATGGGCGCCGCGCACGGGGTGCTCCCTGACGAGATCCATTTCCTCCCTGCTGAGCCCGTGGGGCTTGGACAGGATCTCCCCGGGTATGAACAGCTTGCCGATATCGTGAAACATGCCGGCCACGCCGATATCGTGCAGCAGGGGCCCTTCGACTCCCATGGCCATGACCTGGGCCAGGTTGAGGATGCAGACGTTGGTTGAATGGATGAAGGTATACCGATCGAGCAGGTTGAGAACGGAGCAGGCCAGGGCCGGCATGGGCATCCGGCTGAAGGCATGCACCAGAGAGTGGACAAGGGCGTTAATCTTTCGCAGGCTGAATTTCCTGCCGTTCCGGATACTTTCGCAGATTTCCCTGAAAGCCTCGCGCTCATGATACGGTATTTCCTCAAGGGACAGAATCTCCTCCACCTCGCTCTCGTCCTCAAGCGCATCGCCGAGACCCAGTCTGCCGAGACGAATGTGTTCCGACGAGCGCACTTCCGGAGTATCTGCACCATGCCGTGACAGCGCGACTATCAGCTCCCGCAGCTCACCCGGCTCCATATCCCGCAGAAATGTCAGGTGCCCGATCCCTTTCGACCTGAACAGTCCTATGAACTTATCGGCAGAGAGGCCGCCGTCGAGTGGAACATTGTTGCAGACGAGTTCGTCCTCGATAAACAGGATCACAATGTCGCGATGGAGCTGCAGGGCATTCCGGATGGCAACAAAAGCCTGGTCGCCCAGTCGCCGTACCTGGCGGTGTTCCGGCGAATAGAGCGATGCGCTGGCAATCGCGGAAACCAGGTGACGAATGAAGCTCTGGATCTCGCCTATGGGTGCCTGATCACTCATTTCTCCCTCCCATTGCGCCCAGCACCTCAGCCGCAGCGCCGGCCAGCCGAAGGTTCGACGACTGGGCGGTCCTACGCAACAGCGCGACTGCGGACGCATCGCGGTACTGCGCCAGACTGAGCACCATCTCCCTCTTGAGCGCGTCATGCAGTGATTTCCGGAAAAAATGCCGGGTCTCCAGCATTTTAGCCAATACCGGGACGGTGTCCGGGCAACCAATCCTTGCGAGGGAGTGGATAGCCTCCTTCTTTTCCGCGAACCGCTCGCGAGGCAACCCCTTTTCCCCGAGGATGCGCTCAAGGGCTTGCCGGACGCGGGGATCCCCGCTCTCTCCGGAATGCCTGATTGCCAGCATCCGCTCCCCGGCGTCGTCGCTGTTCAGGTCGAGCAGCAGCAGCCGATCACCTTCCGGATCGCGAAACCGAATATAGGTCTCCAGCACGATCTGACGGACACGGGGGTGGGGGAAACGGGCAACCGGGGCAAGGTGACCGGTGACGAGGGGGTCGCCGGTGTGCTGCAGAACGATCACCAGATTCCTGACAACGTACCAGCGACGATCATCAAGACGCGCCAGCACGGCCTCTTTCGCCAATTCCGCCATTGTCAGGACCTGGTCCAGGCACCAGCGCCTGAGAATCCTGCTCTCCTCTACTGCCAGCCTGTCAAGCAGAGGTTCGACAAAGGGCCTTCCAATCCGCTGTATCAGTGAGCCGATTTCCCCGTATTTCTCCTGGCCCCAGATATCGAGCCCGCTCATGACTTCGGCTGTGAACCCGGCCTTTTCAAAGAACTGTACCATCTCTTCCCGCAGAGAGCCAGCCGCATGCCCGGAATCCGGACCAGCCTCGCACAACCTTCGGTACATATTCTCGAGGGCGTGAAAGTCTCCGGTTTCCAGGAAAAAGCTGCTCAGTTCGACCAGGTTCCGCTTGAGCGCCTCCAACCGTTCAGGGGAGGCAAAATCGATGCTGGCAAGTATCAACCCGCTGATCGACGCCTCTATCCTTTCGCTCGCGAGGGTCTGCCTGAGTTGATCCAGTTCGGCACAATCCAGCTCGGGCAGTTCCCTTGTGGTGGCCAAATCCTTGAGCGTCTCCAGATATTCCCGGGGGACGAATTCCTCCTCCAGTTCCTCCGCAAAAAAGTCTTCAATTTCTCCGTCAGCCGTTGCTCCGCTGTTGGTCGGGACGCCCCGGGCCTCCTGTTCCGATACCGTCGCGCCATTCCCATGCAGTCTTTTCATGACCTCGATGGCGAGTGGCGACAGCAGTGCCTTACTGTAAACCACATATTCGGAGATTTCAGGATGGAAATCCGGAGGAAGATGGGTCAGGATCTCCAGCGAGGCGTCTTCACGGCCTTCGGCAGGGTTGAGCAGCACGTCAAGAAAGTATCGTCGCGACTCCTGGTTCAGTCTGACCACAAACGAGCCGATCTTTCTCAGGGAATCGTCGTCCCTGTCCGGCGATGCTTCGGGATCGGTGACCTCCCGCACTGCTGTCTGAAGGCTTTCCCTGATCAGTACGGGTTCCTCGCGGTAGCGGTCGTTGAAGACCACGGCCAGATATTCGGGGATATCCGGGCAACCTCCGGATGGAGCGGCTAAGGGGATATTTCGCATGAGCCCATCGACAAATCGCTCCCAAAGCGAAGGGACATAGCCGTCCAGCTGCTCGCCTTCAAGCGAATCCTCTTCGGCATGAAACGCATCGTAGCGTATCCTGCTGATCCGGAGATGCTCTATCCCGGCATGGAGCATGAGTTGCTCGATGCCTCCTTCAGCCGCAACCCGTTCCCGCTTCAGCGCCAGGATGCCGTTGAACGCCTCGATCTCCCGCGGGCTCAGCCCTTTCCTGAAGGTGATGAGAGCGATCCCGTGATAGAACAGTATCCTTGCAACCCCCTTGACCATGGGGTTGAGCCGTGCGAGGGAGTCCGCTCCGAACAGCAGGGTCTCCTTCGCGACGCCGAAGGTTATCTCGCGTCGGCTGGAAAGCAGCCGGTCGAACAGTTCCGCAACCTTTTCGCACGACCTTGATACAACGGGGTGTCCCTTGGGATAGGCGGATACGTTGCGGTGGGCAAGGTTGAGCTCGTGGATGATTTCCGCAAGCAGGCCGTTGTCAATACCGCCGTCAGGGTTTTCAATGGCATTGGTGTTCATGGATTCGTCAACCTGAAAAGAAATTCTCAAAGATTTTTATGAAACCTTGAATTCATAAATTAATAATTAATAAATCTTATCATTCTTAACTCAGCCCCGGCTGTAGTGACACACCCGCTGCAGGGTGAAGACCTCCACCGCATCGCAATGGTCGCGCAGCTCGGTCATGTAGGAGCCGAACTCGGCGTCCGCGCGCCACGCCTCGATGCTCTCCTCGTCGTCCCAGCGGATGAAGGTGAAGAAGCGCCCCGTCCGCGAAGGGTCGCGCAGCAGGGTCACCTCCCGGGCGGCGGGATAATGCAGCATGGTCCATTCCGCCACGTCCTGCACCGCTGCGATGAAGGCTCCCTCCTCTCCATGCCTGACGCTGAAACTTCCCGATGTATAAGGTACATGATCATAGCTCATTCTTCTTTCTCCTTTATTCCGTCTTCCGCTCAACAAAGCGCTTTGCCCGCGGATCCGGCCCGTCTGCGACAATCGATTCGGTAAGCCGCCTTCCGATAGAGGCCGCCACCAACTCCGGTCACCGCCTTGCCAGCTCATGATCAGGATCTCGTAGTGGATCCTGGCGGGCTTGCCATGCCCGCACAGTAGTGGTTGGCTCATGCCGGCACCTGCCTTGTTGATTTACGGGCGCTGCTATGAAGGTAGCGCACCAGTCGGGACAGTCAAGGGGAGAGCAGCTCCCTTGCTGGAATCTCCCCCCTCAGGTAGCGCTGCCTCAACTCCTCCGGAAACCTCTCGACCGCATAGCGGAGCATGGTTCTCGGCATGCTGCGGCAGTGCTCGCGAAGAAACCTCTCCTCGGTCGGGCGGTGCCGTTTGCCGATCTCGCGGAGCATCCAGCCGACCGCCTTGTGGATCAGGTCTTCCGGGTCATGGAGCAGAAGCTGCGCGATGTTCAGGGTCTCTTCGAATTCGGCGTGCTTTATGAAATGAAAGGTTGCCATGATGGAGATGCGTCGGTCCCAGAGGAGGGGCGAAACCGCCAGGGCGTGGAGCCGCGACCTGCTCCCGGAGCGCAGGTGCGCGCCCACGATATGCTCGGCCGACACGTCCACCAGGTCCCAGCTGTTTACGAAGCGGGTGTTCCGCAGGTACTCGCCGTATATCGCCTCCTTCATGGCCACGTCCCCGCGGGCGTACATGCGGACCATGATAATCAGGGCCAGGAGCCTTGCCTCGTGGATGGGAGACTGAAGCAGCCGGAGCGTCTCTTCCAGGGGAAGGGTCCGGCAGATCCCCGCAAGCTTTCTTATCTGGGGGACACGCAGGCCCAGGAACACGTCGCCTTCCCCGTACTGGCCGGGACCGGTCTTGAAGAATCTCCGCAGCACCGCTGCCCGCCCGGGATCGCCCAGCGACTGCAATTTCGCGTGAATCTCGTCAACTCTCATCGAGCCCCCCATACGCATTTCACGGGCACTGTTCGTAGTAGTCGAGCTCCTTGTGGAAGGTTTCTTCCAGGTGGTGGAGGGCCAGGAGGGAGACCAAGACACAGACCGAGCCCACCAGCAGGGCCGAGGTCTCGATGGGGAAGTAGTGGCGGGCCAACTGGAACAGGAGCGTGATAGGGACCACCATGCCGCGCACGAAGTTTGGCACGGTGGTGGCCACGGTTGCCCGCAGGTTGGTGCCGAACTGCTCGGCCGCGATAGTGATGAACACCGCCCAGTAGCCACTGGCAAAGCCAAGCAGGGTGCAGACGGCATAGAAGGCGATCAGGCTTGTCCCGGCCAGGAGGAAGTAGGCGGCGATGCCCGCCACGGTCAGGCTGATGAAGGCAAACACGGCCTTCCTGCGGCTCCTGAGGAGCTGGCTGAGGAGGCCGCTGGCCAGGTCGCCGAAGATGAGCCCCAGGTAGCAGAACATGACGGCGTTGCCGGCGTTGATCGCGTGGGGAACCTTGAGGGCTTTGCCGAACTCGGGGGAGAAGGTGATCAGGATGCCGACCACGAACCAGGTGGGGACCCCGATCAGGATGGAATTGAGGTATTTCAGGAAACGGCCCCGGTCGGTGAACAGGGCGAAAAAGTTCCCCCGGCTGACGCCGCCGGCCTCCATTTCCCGGAACATGCCCGACTCGTGGACGCAGACGCGCAGGAGCAGCAGGAGGAAGCCGAGTATCCCGCCGATGTAGAAGGCGTGCTGCCAGGAGAACACGCCGGCCACGAAGTTCGCGGCAACCGCGCCGGACACCCCCACCGAGGCCACGACCATGGTGCCGTAGCCGCGCACCTCCCGGTGCAGGATCTCGGAGACCAGGGTGATACCCGCCCCCAGTTCCCCGGCCAGCCCGATCCCGGCCAGGAAGCGGGTCGCTGCGTACGCCTCCACCGAATGGACCATGCCGTTGGCGATATTGGCCGCGGAGTAGAGGAAGATGGAGCCGAACATGATTTTCATCCTTCCCTTGCGGTCACCGAGGACGCCCCAGAGGATGCCCCCCAGGAGCATGCCGGCCATCTGCATGTTCAGGAGAAAGACCCCCTTGTCCACCAGGGCCGCGCCCTCCAGCCCCATGGACTTCAGGCTGGGGACCCGGACGATGCTGAACAGTATGAGGTCGTAGATGTCGACGAAGTAGCCGAGGGCCGCAACGACCACCGGGATGCTGAGCACCGACCGCGTCCGACCGTTGGAAGACGTTCCAGAGGGGTAGGAAGGTTGCATGAAAAGGTGTCCCCGCTATTCCCCCCCGCGTCTGCGGAGATAGCGGAGGAATTCTTCCCTGGAGAGTTCCTTCTTGCGGACCAGGTGCTCGATCTGCTGGCTCATGGCCGCCTTTTCCCCCTCCTTCATGGATTCCTTGATGAGCACGAAGAACGGCAGGTTCCTGGTGTGGGGGTAGAGACGGAAGCGCTCCATCAGCTCGAAGGCGGACATGTCCGGGAGCATCAGGGTGGCGAAGGCCATGTAGCAGGTCACGGTGGTGGCCAGCGCGACCCCTTCCTTGCCGGTATAGGCATTGACCATCTCGAAGCCGAGCGATTCGATGGCCTTGGAGATCCGCTCCTCGCCGTTGCGCGAGATGAGAATGGCCTGAAGGTCCCAGGTCTCGGTATCCTCGGTCAGCCCCAGGACCACCAGCCGCTTGATCAGGTAATCGGTATCGATGGGAAGGGTAAAGAAGCCCGCGGCGGGAAAAACTCCTCCTACCTTTCCCTCCTCGCTGAGGAAAATGGGGAGGATGGGGATGTCGCGGGTCTGGGGGTTCCGCTTCATGTCCGTCAGTATGCCCCAGCCGTCGGTGGAATAGGAAGACAGGTCAAGGAGCACGCCGAGAGGTCTCCCGCCGGAGAGCTCTTCGGGCCTGGCCGCCCGCGCCCGGTAACCGCCTTCCTTCAGGTAGCGACAGATGACCTTGCCGCGCTCGTTACAGCCGTTCAGGCCAAGAATCCAGAGTTCCCGCTCGTGAGTTTTTTCGGCCATGCCTTCTCCCCGTTCCTGTATGAGAGTTAGTTTCCATCAGGAAAGTGTCGACAGGGGACGGGTCGGAACTTCCCCGAAGCCCCTCGTAATCGGTCACCATCCTTTGTTCGAATTAGATACTCTGCTGGATTCAGGCGCTTTCCCCTGGGTCACCCGATTGCACTGAAGCCGTACGAGAGGCTCCATGAAAGCCCCGACCCGTCCCCCATAACATTTTTCCAGGGTTTCCGGATGGAAACCGGTTATACCGGACCACTCAGCTTTCGGCATGCGACCGGCAGGGCCGCAAAAATTCCGAGAACAGAGCAATGACGCGGCATTAGGCTCTTAGATACCACATTTTCCGCGCTCCGCAAAGAAATCTTTCACCCGGAACGCCCGGAAGTTACGGCTGATTTCCGGCAGGAAGTCCCGAAAAATGCCTTGAATTTTCGAAAAAATATTGGCATAGTATGCCGTCAAGGACGGGCGTCAGCCCGTCTTTTTCTTTTGCCCGTCGGTGTCCTCGCGCCCTGTCCGGAGATCCGGGGTGAAGAGCAGGAAAGCGCCTGAATTCAGCGGAGTACCCGTCCATGCAAAGGATGGCGCGATATCAGGAGGGCTTCGGGGAAGTTCCAAGCCGGCCCCCTGGCAACACTCTCCGGATAGAAAGTCAGATATATCAATGAAACAGGAGTCGTATAAATGCAGCAGAAGATTCGCAACATAGCCATCATCGCCCACGTGGACCACGGCAAGACCACGCTGGTGGACGCGCTGCTGAAGCAGTCGGGCGTTTTCAGGGACAACGAGGCCATTACCGAGCGGGTCATGGATTCCAACGACCTGGAGAAGGAGCGCGGCATAACCATCCTGGCGAAAAACCTCTCCATCCGCCACGGAGACTACAAGATCAACATCGTGGACACCCCGGGCCACGCCGATTTCGGTGGCGAGGTGGAACGGGTGCTCAAGATGGTCGATTCGGTGCTGCTGCTGGTGGACGCGCTGGACGGCCCCATGCCCCAGACAAGGTTCGTGCTGAAGAAGTCCCTCGACCTGGGCCTGCGGCCCATCGTGGTAATCAACAAGATCGACCGGCCCGGCGCCCGACCCGGCGAGGTGGTGGATATGGTGTTCGACCTGTTCTGCGAGCTGCAGGCCAGCGACGAGCAGCTGG